>ENA-OWPL01000058-OWPL01000058.1-human-gut-metagenome-genome-assembly--contig:-NODE-58-length-92492-cov-227.500957_pt1 | contig 92492 bp, 135 predicted proteins | sample MGYA00248263_ERZ651844 | MGnify/ENA primary metagenome ERZ651844 (study PRJEB26924, sample SAMEA4378256) | human gut metagenome | biome: human gut; feature: human-associated habitat; material: faeces...
CTATCACCCTGCATCAGAAGGGTGAGCAGAACTTCGACCTGAGCAAACTCTTCCTGAACAAGGAGGGCAAGCAGGCGAAGGGCGCTGAAGAGGCAAAGGTAACCATCGAGTACACCAACAATCCTAGTTGGCTGATGGTGAAGGCGCTACCTGCCATCAGCAATCCGGATGAGGAGAACGCCATCTCGCTGATGTCTGCCATCTATGCCAATACCATCACCACCCATATCCAGAAGACTCTCTCTTTGGATAATCATTCTCAGAAGAATCTCTCTCAGGAGAGCATCCGTCTGCAGAATCAGGTGGAGAAGCTGAAGAAGTTGCAGAACCCTAACGGTTCCTTCTCCTGGTGGAAGGGCATGAAGGGCAGCCGGTATATGACAACGTCGGTAGCCGAAATGATGGTTCGATTGAATGCCATCGCAGGTGTGCAGAAATCAACCGCCCGGATGTTGTCTTCCGCCATTGATTATCTCTCCTGGCAGACAGCACAGGAAGTAAGAGAAATGAAGAAGCAGGAGGAGAAAAAGCAGAAGGTGAATCCTAGCGAACAGGCGCTGCATTATCTCTACATCCTTTCGATGGATGGCAGAAAGATGAAGCAGAATCTGGAAGCTGACAAGGCTTATCTTCTGGAAAAGATGTCGAAGATAACGGGTGATTTCTCCATCTATGGCAAGGCGCGTGCTGCCGTGGTACTCGCCAGAAACAGCCAGCAGAATGCTGCCTACCGCGAGAAGGCAGGCGAATATCTGCAGAGCGTGAACGAATATGCCGTTTACCGCGAGGAGATGGGCCGCTACTACGATACCCGCAAGGCACTCTACAGCTGGAGAAACTATAAGATTCCTACCCAGGTATCTGTGATAGAGGCGCTGCAGATGCTGAAGCCGAACGACAAGCAGACCATCGAGGAGATGCAGCGCTGGCTCCTGATGTCGAAGCGCACCCAGGTTTGGGATACGCCGGTGAACACCGTGGATGCTGTTTACGCCTTTATGAAGGGCAATGAGAGCAACTGGAGTAGGAGGGCTGAGAATGCCGTTCTGAAACTGGACGGAAAGCAGTTGCCGATGCCGCAGGATTCCACCACCTTGGGTTATGTGAAGACCGAAAAGACAGGCAAGGCATCCGTGCTGAGTATCGACAAGAAGAGCGAGTATACCAGCTGGGGTGCTGTCTATGCAGAGTTTAAGCAGCCTATCAGCGAAATCGGTTCCATGGAGTCGGGCATCAAGATTCGCCGTGTCATCGTTCCTGCCGAATCTGAGGGCAAGGGCAAGGCGCAGGCGAAGGTAGGCGAGAAGGTGAAGGTAACGCTCATCATCACCGCCGACCGCGACTACGACTTTGTGCAGATTACGGATAAGCGTGCGGCATGTCTGGAACCGGTCAACCAGAAGAGTGGTTATCAGTGGGGCATAGGCTGCTATGTTTCTCCAAGAGATCATGCAACAAATTTCTATTTCGATCGTTTATCTAAAGGTAAGCACATCGTAGAAATGGAATATTACGTGGATAGAAAGGGCGACTATCAGAGCGGAACTTGCACCGCTGAGTGTACCTACAGTCCGGAATTTGGTGGCCGCACAGAGGCGTATGAGTTGAGAGTTAACAATTAATAGTTTATAGTTTATAGATTGATAATTTAAAATAGAATAGTATGAAACGGATGAATATATGGATGCTCTCAGCGCTGTTGGCGCTGCCTGCATCAGCACAGAAGATTACAACCCAGCACGAGGTGGTAGACTGCGGACAGGTGGTGTTCCGCAAGCCTGTAACTGCCGAATTCGTGCTGAAGAATGACGGGCACAAGCCTTTGGTTATCAACAATGTGTTGAAAAGCTGCGGCTGTACGGAGGTAGATTATCCGAAGACGGGCATAGCTGCCGGCGAAAGTTTCGTCATCAAGGCGGTATACGATGCCAAGCAGATGGGTACTTTCACCAAGCAGGTTTGCCTCTATACCAATGCGGATGAAGAGCCGTTCATCCTCTCTATGAGGGGAAAGGTAGTGGGCAGCGTAGTAGATTTCGCTGGTTCTTACGATGAGATGCTGGGTGTCATCAAGAGTGATGCCCAGGAGGTGGAGTTTGATGACGTGAACCGTGGCGACCGTCCGGTTCAGCGCATCCATATCTTCAATCCTACCGACGAATTACTGGAGCCGGTAGTGATGCATCTGCCATCCTATCTTCATGCTTTCGTATCGCCTTCCAAGGTAGCTCCGCGTCATTCTGCCGAAATCAGTTTCGTGCTGGATTCCAAGAAACTGCGCGACCTGGGCTTGAACCAGACATCGGTTTATCTCGGTGAGCGTCCTGGCGATAAGATTGCGCCTGAGAAGGAAATCGTGGTATCAGCCGTTCTTCTTCCTGGTTTCGAGAACATGACTCCAGCCAGGAAGGCACTGGCTCCGAAGTTAGAGATGTCTGCCACCGATCTCAATCTGGGTAGTTTCAATGGAAAGAAGAAACTGAAGGGTGAGATTCTGATTACCAATAAGGGTAAGTCGGAACTGGATATCCGCAGCATGCAGATGTTTACGATGGGCTTGCAGGTGAACCTGAAGAAGAGTAAGATTCAGCCAGGAGAGACCGTTAAGATGAAGGTGACGGCTGTGGCTGCCGACTTGAAGAAATCGCGTGTCAGACACCCTCGTATCCTCATGATTACGAATGATCCTGACCATGCTAAGGTGGTGGTGAAGATTAATGTACAATGATTTAAAAACGAATATCGTGCAGATAGAAATAGATAACGGCAGTGGGTTCTGCTTTGGCGTAACCACTGCCATCAAGAAAGCTGAAGAGGAGTTGGCTAAGGGCGGTAAACTTTACTGCCTGGGCGATATTGTGCATAACGGTATGGAGGTGGAGCGCCTGCATGAAGCGGGACTCATCACGATAGACCATGAGCAGATGGAGGAACTGCAGGGCGTAAAGGTCTTGCTCCGTGCTCATGGTGAACCGCCTGAGACTTATGCCCTTGCCGAGCGAAACAACATCGAAATCATCGATGCTACCTGTCCTGTGGTGCTCCAGTTGCAGCGCCGCATCAAGAAGCAGTATGTCAACAATCCGGAGGCGCAGATCGTGATTTTCGGCAAGAACGGGCATGCTGAGGTACTCGGACTGGTGGGGCAGACGGAGAGTCATGCCATCGTGGTAGAGAAGTTTGAGGATGTGAAGCAGCTGAAGGAAACCGGTCAGCTGGATTTCTCGAAAGATATCTATCTTTACTCCCAGACTACCAAGAGTCTCGATGAGTTCCACCGCATCATCGAATACTGCCAGGAGCATATTGTTGAGGGTGCTGTCTTCAAGAGTTTCGATACCATCTGCCGTCAGGTGGCTAACCGCATGCCTAACATCGCTGCCTTTGCCAGCAAGCATGATGTCATCCTCTTTGTGAGTGGCAGAAAGAGTTCGAACGGTAAGGTGCTTTTCAAGGAATGCAAGAGTGTGAATGCCAACAGCTACCAGATAGAAAGTGCCGACGAAATAGATATGAACTGGTTCAAGGATGTGGAAACGGTAGGTATCTGTGGTGCTACCAGTACGCCGAAGTGGCTGATGGAAGAGTGCAAGGATAAGATTATCAACGATAGTTCTGCTCTTTTGTTGTAAGATTTAATGCGTTGATTGTTAGTTAGTTAACCACCTTGCTACCGCGTTTTGCGGTAACAAGGGTATAGGATAGTTCTATCGTTGATTGAAAAACTTAATATGTTGGTTGTTAATTAGTTAACCCATTTGATGCTGTGTTTTACAGCGTCAAATGGGTTTATCTTTTATAAACTGTCTGAAAATAAAACAGGTGATAAATCTTCTCCCGAAGACCTATCACCTTCAAAAAACAGTAATTAACTCAAAATTTATAATCTATATCATTACTACCTTGTTAATATGGTTGCAAAGATACTACATTGAAGTTTTTTTCCAAAATCTTTTTCATCGAATAAAATAAATTTATCGGTAAAAGTAGTATCTTTAACGTATTTTTGCATAAATAACCCGGCAGTCTCTTTTCTGTAGCTTATTCTGCTATTGCCTTTTGATATTGTTCCATCAGCCATGCCTTCTGTTCAGGAATGGTCATGTTGCTGTTGTCGAGCGTGATGGCATCATCAGCCTTTCTGAGTGGGGAAGTCTCGCGGTGGGTATCGATATAGTCGCGCTCCTCTACATTCTTCAGAATCGCATCGAAGTCGGCTGGCATTCCTTTCTCCTTCAGTTCATCGAAACGGCGCTGTGCTCTCACCTGTGAGCTGGCTGTAACGAAAATCTTCAGTTCGGCATTTGGGAACACGGTGGTACCTATATCGCGACCATCCATCACGATGCCCTTGTCTTCGCCCATCTTCTGCTGCTGTTCTACCAGCGCCTCTCTGACGAAAGGAACGGCGGCAATCGGACTAACGTGGTTGGAAACCTCTAACGAACGGATTTCCTTTTCTACCAGTTCGCCGTTCAGATAGCAGTCTGGGCGACCGGTTGTTTCATTAAACTTGAATGAGATGCTGATGTTCTTCATCTCCTTCTGCAGTTCTTCAGTCTTTACGGCTCCATCTGCTTCGAAGAGCTGATGACGCAGCGCATAGAGAGTTACCGAGCGGTACATCGCGCCCGTATCTACATAAACATAACCTATTTCCTTGGCAAGATCCTTTGCCATCGTACTCTTACCGCAAGAAGAGTATCCGTCTATTGCTATTGTTATTTTCTTCATAATTGCGAATTAATTTATCATGTATAATTTATAATCTGTAACTTACGTTCAGCATGAGACTGCTGCTACTGACGTGATATTTGCCGTAGGCAACGTTCAGATGGAAGCGCTCCAGGTTGATACCGCCACCCACAGAGAAACCGGCTCCATGACTGCTTTCCTCATCTTCTGAGGTGCTGATTTTCATCTCGCTGGCTCTCCGGAAGTTGTAGCCGGCACCTATCCACAGGCTCTCCGAAAGCAGAATGTCGGCACCTACTACGGCATGATCACGAAGACTGCTGTCCCAATGGTTCAGGTTGACCAGTGTGGCTGATACCCTGAACGGTGCGTTGGCGAAGCGTTTCGTCACACCCAACTGCAGGTCGATAGGCATCTTCTCGTATTCATTATCGTAGGCTTTCAGCTGTCCACCCAGATTCTTTGCCGCACATGAAACCGACCATTCCGTTTCAGGGTCGTAATAGTTGATACCCAGATCCACTCCCACAGCGATAGAATTGTAATCGCCAATATACGAAGTGATGAATTTGGCGGCAATACCACCCGCAAACTTTTCACCGAGCATATAAGAGAAGTAACCCGCAACGGCAATGTCCTTTGCCGAGAACTCACCCATCTGGATGTTGTTCTCATCCGTCTCTTTCATCTTTCCGTAGTCAACAAGCTGAGCCGAAACAGCCCACGAAGCCTTGTCGTTGATAGTACGGTTGAAACTAGCCGAGGCAGTATTCACCCCCGACATATAGTTCATATAATTGAGATTGACCGTCTTGTCGTTTACTGATGACAGGAGAGCCGGATTATGGAATATGAGTGCCTCATCATCTTCTATCAAGGTGATGTTGTCGCCACCCAGAGCAGCTGCATGAGCACTCACCGGCAAGCGAAGGAAATTATACCCCGTTTGGCTCTCTTGAGCATCAATAATTGTCGCAAAAAGCGTCAATATTGCGGAAATTACATATTTTTTCATTTAAATTTTCTAATTCTTTGGCAAAGATACTGCTTTTTTCAATAATAAGAAGTAATTTTGCAATGTTTTCGTAGGAAATAACGATTTTAAACGGTTTTTATTGTGGAAATAAAGAAATCAAATAGCGCACAACTGGAAGATAAGCGGGTTACATTTTTCCTGCTGGGGTTGCTGCTGGCTTTTACTTTCATCTTCGTAGGACTCCAATATCAGAGAGGTCCGCAGGGAGATGATGACTTGTCTGAATCGATGGAAGATCTTGCACAGGATCTGGAAATGTCGGCTCGTCCCGACCAGAAAGATATGGTGAGTGCAGAGGCTGTTTCGGCTCCTGCTTCTAAGTCAATTACTCAGGAAGTGAAGGCTGCCGAGCAACAGACTCAGAAGGCACCGCAGAAAATCAGTTCTACAACCAGCGAACTGGTTATCGGCGACGGCTCGGGTGTAGTGGATGGAGCTGAGGTGAAGGAAGCGGTTCCTGAAACTCCCATTGAGAATCCGGGAGCTGAGGCTCCTATCAAACTGACCGTCGTGCAGAAGATACCGCAGTTTCCTGGTGGCTGGTCTGCCTTCATGCAGTGGCTTACCAAGAACCTGAAGTACCCTGTAGCTGCCCAGAAAAGTAGGATTCAGGGAACTGTAGTGGTATCCTTTATCGTAAACAAGGATGGAAGTGTTGCCAATATCAAGGTAAGCACTTCGGTAGATCCATTGCTCGACAACGAGGCTTTGAGGGTGATGAAGATGATGCCGAAGTGGAAACCGGGCATCGATAAAGGCAAGGTCTGTCGCACGATGATTGCCATCCCGGTAGTGTTCCAGCTATAAATTATTCATTGTTAATTATACATTATAAATTATACATTATTATGAAGACAGCAGATGAAATTTTAAGCATGGTAAATGAGTTTCTGGCTAATTTGCCTTACGAAAGAAAGCCAAAGTCTCTTTATGAGCCTATCAGATACGTACTTTCTATGGGTGGCAAGCGTATTCGTCCTACGCTCATGCTTCTGGGCTACAATCTTTTCAAGGACAATCCTGAGAAGATTCTGATGAATGCCGTTGCCCTGGAAACTTATCATAACTATACTTTGCTGCATGATGACCTGATGGACAATGCTGATTTGCGTCGCGGTCATGAAACGGTTCATAAGAAATGGGATGCCAATACGGCAATCCTTTCGGGCGACAGCATGCTCGTTCTGGCTTATGAGCGTATGGCTCAATGTGATGAAAAGCATCTTGCCAAGGTGTTGAAACTCTTTACGACCACTGCTCTGGAAATTGGTGAAGGTCAGCAGTTTGATATGGAGTTTGAAAACCGTAACGATGTGAAGGAGGAGGAATATATCGAGATGATTCGCCTCAAGACCAGCGTTCTCCTGGCTTGTGCCCTGAAGATGGGTGCTATCCTTGCCGATGCTTCTGATGAGGATGCAGAGAACCTGTATAAGTTTGGCGAGCAGATAGGATTGGCGTTCCAGTTGCAGGATGATTACCTCGATGTTTACGGCGATACCAAGGTGTTCGGTAAGGAGATTGGTGGCGATATCACATCTAACAAGAAGACGTATATGCTCATCAATGCCTTCAACCATGCCAACGACGCTCAGCGTGCAGAACTGCAGAAATGGGTGGATGCCAAGGATTTCGACCGCAAGGAGAAGGTGGCTGCCGTTACCCGTCTCTACAACGAGATAGGTATCGACAAAATGGCGCAGGATAAGATTGCTTATTATTTCGAGCAGAGCAAGAAGTATCTGGATGCCGTGAATGTGCCTGCTGAGCGTAAGGAGGAATTGGCTAAGTATGCTCAGAAAATGATGAAGCGACAGTACTAGTTGATAGTTAATAGTTTATAGTTGACAGTTGATAGGGCAATGTTCAAAGTAATAGATACACATACGCATTTCGATGCGGAGGAGTTTGATGAGGATAGGGCGGAGGCTTTCGCTCGTGCCAAGGAAGCGGGGGTAGGCAAGGTGTTCTTGCCTGCCATCGATGTGAAGACCACACACGCGGTCCTGGCATTGGCTAAGGAATATCCGGGCTATGCTTATCCGATGATTGGTCTGCATCCTGAAGAGGTGAAGGCTGACTGGAAGGAACAGCTGGCTGAACTCCGGAAGATACTGGAGGAGCATCGCATGACCGGTAATGCCAGTCAGGCGGGTTCTCCTCAGTTTTCAGACTTGATTGCCATCGGAGAGGTAGGACTTGATTATTACTGGAGCCGTGAGTTCGAAAACGAGCAGCTAGAGGCTTTCGAGGAACAGGTAAAATGGTCGGTAGAAACCCAGCTCCCGCTGATGATTCATTGCCGCAAGGCGCAGAACGAGATGGTACATCTGCTCAGAAAGTATGAGAAAGAACTGCCGGGTGGCGTCTTCCATTGCTTTACGGGCAATCAGAAGGAAGCCGAAGAACTGCTCTCGTTCGATAAGTTTGTATTGGGCGTCGGTGGCGTATCTACTTTCAAGAGCAGCCATCTCAGAGAAGACCTGCCTGCTGTAGTTCCTCTGGATCGCATCGTTCTGGAGACCGACAGTCCGTATATGGCGCCTGTTCCTTATCGCGGCAAGCGTAATGAGAGTGCTTTCGTGGTAGAAGTGATGAAGACGCTCGCCAAGGCTTATGGCATAAGCGAAGAGGAGTTTGCCCGGCAGACCAATCTCAATGCAGAGCGTGTTTTCCGCTATCCGTATCCCCAGTGTAGGCAGTAAGCGTTCAAAACTCCTTAAATAAACATAAAAAAACAATGAAAGTTATGGTATTTCGGAGGAAAAGCAATAATTTTGCACTTCGAAATTGTTGCAGCAGCATGTTGCGGCGATTAAGAAGAGTTCTTCGGAATATGGAAAGGTGCTCGAGTGGCTGAAGAGGCACGCCTGGAAAGCGTGTATTCCCCTAAAGGGAATCGGGGGTTCGAATCCCCCTCTTTCCGCAGAAAACACTGAAAATTAGGTATTTCCAAAATATTGTATTTTATCCAACTAAGTAGAATCCTGCACATTCCTGCACATTTTTGCACATTTTTGCACAATTCTGCTTGCAAATAGCTTGCAAATGATAACAACGAAACTATACTTAGATACAAGAGCGGTCAAGGACGGAGAGCCTGCACCGCTAAAAGTTGCCATCACGAAGAAGCGACAGGCAGCTTATATTCCTCTTGGTGTCAAATTGAAAAAGGAACAATGGGATGTCAAGAAACAAAGAATAGTTGATGCACCAAACAAGCAGAGATTGGAAATATTTGTCAAGAACAAATTGGTAGAGATTGAAAATGCTATATTGGAACTGCAGATGAAGGGAGAACTTACTCAACAGACTTCAACGCAGATAAAGAATAAGGTTGTGGCCTATCTAGACCCTGATGTTAAGAAGAAAGACTTATTTATAAATAGGTATATAGAATATATGAATAGTCGTTCAGCACAAAGGACCAGGGAAATATATGCAACCACTTTGAAGAAGATGCGCGATTTCGATAGCAAGGTAGATACCTACGCTTTTGAAGATATCTCAAAGGATTGGCTGAAAAGGTTGGATGCCGAGTTGGTAAGACAAGGGTTAAAGAAGAACTCCAGGAATATACATTTCAGAAACATACGTGCCGTTTTCAACGATGCTATCGATAATGAGATAACCAGCCATTATCCGATGAGAACATTCGATATAAATCCGGAACAGACAGAAAAACGTTCTCTTTCTGTAGATGAACTACGTACCTTATTTAATTATAATGTGCAGCCATGGCAGCAGAAGTACCTGGATTATTTCAAGCTTACATTCTTCTTGATCGGGATAAACCCTGCCGATATTCTTAATTGTACGGATGAGAATGTTGTAGACGGAAGATTACTGTATAGACGAAAGAAGACAGGAAGACTGTATAGCATCAGACTGGAACCGGAAGCTATACAGATAATAAATAGGTATAGAGGAAAGACAAAGCTAGTCAATTTCTCAGAGAACATGAGAAACTACAAGCAATTTGTGTGCAAGGCAAACAAGGGACTAAAGGCAATAGGCCCTGTCACTAAAGAAAGGAACGAGAAAAAGAAAGCTCATGATTTTCAGAAGGAATATCATACAAAGCATAATCCTCTGTTTGATCATATCTCTCTGTATTGGGCTAGGCATACGTGGGCAACAATAGCCTTCTCCATAGGAATACCCGAAGAAATCATTGCCGAAGCATTGGGACATTCCCATGGAAACAGGACAACAGCTATCTATATTGACAAGAGTGTTGCCAATATAGACGCTGCAAATAGAAAAGTATTGGATTACGTTCTATATAAGGAGCAACCAAAGGACTAACCCTTGGAAGCTCCTTTCGAACCAATTAAATAATCAGACCATTGTCTCTCATGAAGTTCACCATTGCCCTGTTCTGTGGCAAAAGGGCAGGGATATCCATTCTGTTAGCCTTATACAAGTTGGTAGCAGAATTATACATATCCCAGGCAGTTACAAACTCCTTATCGTGATAGGCCTCCAGCATATCCTCTGTGAAGAGTGTAATCTGTGACTGATTGAGAGGGTAGGTGATATTCTCACGAATAGACTTTCGTGATGTATCTGCCTTTACTCTTGTAGCAGTCATCAAACCAATAAGCAAGAACATCTGTTCTGCAGTAATGCGTGTCTCCTTCATCTTGGCAATACGCTCACGATCAGTCTCGATGATGTGCCTGGCATCGACCAGCCATGACTTTAATGTATCAAGCATTGCCGCCACATCCATACCGGAACCCTTCTTGCCCTTTTCGGAATAGCTGGACATATACAGTTCTGGAGAGAGCATACACTGATTGTGGCAAATCATCACATTCGGACCGAATCCAATCTGAATACCTTTCTGATGGAAGGCTACGGCCACATTAGTAGTAGTCTCATCATTATCAAAATCAGTGATACGAATATTGGCATAAACTCGGCGGAGAATATGCGCCTCTACCGCATGCTGACCTTTGACCGCTTCCACTTGTGGGAGGCGAACCACTCCTGGCGACTGACGGTCTCTGTTCTGTGCTGCAAACATATCATAAACCTCCACATTGTAGCCGAGCTCTGTACACTCATCAATGACCTTATTGAAAAGGTCAAAGTGATAGATGCCACGGAGCGGATTTCCGTAAACATCATCCTCACGGTGTGTGCGACTCAACTGTTCGAGAGTGATAGCCTGGGTCTTGGCTTTCTCGAAATCAAAGAACTTGTCTTCATTAACTGAAGAAGGAACTGCTACCATATCCTCGGCAGCCTTACTCAAATTTGTTGCTGTTGTCATAATCTTTAATATTTTTAATTGGTTACAAATTATTTCAATGGAATGCCTGCTTCTTCAAGAAGCTTGATTCTATCTTCCTTTGTTGCTTTTGTCAAGTTTGTCTCTTTGACAAAATTCCCGGCAGAGTCTCTTGTTATAAGAAAAACATAGTCGGCATGATTGATCCAACTTCTCTGACACTCCAGGCGATACTCATTAGCCTCCTCGTAAGTCTCAAACCCGCTCTTTGTGTCATACATTTCATCGTCGCGGGTAACATATAAACTGCTAGTCTTCATTTTTAATCTCAATTATGTACATTAATTCTTTCTCCAGAACATCCTTCTCTTGATAAGGAGAATCATACTTATATACAACTGCGTCATCAAGAAAAGTTCTTACTCCCTCCATGAAGCCATCTTGTAACACAGAGTTATCTGTTATGTATGCTGCCAGGAAGAAGCCGTTTCTTTCCTGCGTATCACCAAGGCCAACTGCACCGAAATGACTTCTGAAAGTAGTACCCTGCAACTCATCAAATGAGTACTGAATCATAAGTCTTTTCATCATTTCAAAGAATACTGCTACTTTAATTGCTTTCATATCTATCGCTTAACCGTGTTGCGTAGGGCTTACTTTGTTAATGTCTCATTGCTAAATCTACTATCGCTACGATAAATAGAAAAATCAATCCGTTTACTAAAAGAATGGTTCCCATATCTACTTAAAATTAAAGAAGTCCTTAATCTGTTTCTTCTCGTCATCTTTGGCATTCAAGATGTCCTTCACTACGAAATCTGCAAGCGGAGCTAATACTGTATTCATTGCATCTATCAATTCGCCTTGCGCTCCCAGTTCAGCAAGGACATCTGTATATTCACAAAGAAATTCATGGGACGAAATGAATCCCATTTCATAATTCTTTTTGATTTCCTTAATTTCTTCCATCTTTTTAAGATTTTAATTGGTTCAACATAATTTATGGTTAGTCAAAATAACCACTCTTTCTATATGCAAAGGTACAAAAAAAATGTGATATATGCAAATATACCACACTTTATTTTAGTTAAAAATACCAAATTCAACTCGCTGAGTATCAAAGAGTTATATGCTTTTGTAGATACTGCTTAATGTAATGATTTTTGTAGCTTCGCCGACTTTGTCAATCAGATTGGTTACGGCTTCATCCACTTCGCACAAAGCATTATACACATCGTTTGGGATATTTCCTGTCTCCAAACCATTACTACACGTTTTCCAAGTTTGGTTTAGCTGCCTTGCAGCATCCACCATTAATTTAATGTCCGTCATATTTCTAAATTTTAAATGAATATCCTACTAACTGCCTGGCAGAGCCATCCCATCATATAGCAAGGCTCTTCGTCTTCTTTCAAGTCAATACCTAGTGATTCGCAGATATGAGTGACAACATGAAACATTTCGTGTGTGGTAGTATTCACGAACTCATATTCTGATGTGGTCCTGCTAATAGCAACCACACTCTTTCTACCTGCAAGATTGGAGTAGGTTAGACCTGTGTTCGGTATTCCTCGTAAGCAATGCTCCCTTGCGCTTTCGACTGCCTTTCTGTGCAGCCTATCTGCACAAGGGAGTTGCATACCTCATCGGTATCTGATGATTCCAAACCGTAAAACACAAGAACTTTCCAATCGTACTTTTCTAGATATCTCTTGACTTATCATAAAATATCATCCCATGGAATGCCGATGCCATTATGGTTGCAATCGGCATAGAATCTGTTAAAGATGAAGCCATCCTTCTGATCGGTATCATCAACCATATCTTTCACGAACAAAGCCATGTGAGCTTCGTCCTCGATGGAAGACTTATAGAAATCAGCCTTAACCATGTTTGCCACATAGACATGATCATAGCCTACATTATTTTCAAGCGTCACTCCCTGCTTGGTAAGGATGGATTCAACCTTCTCCTTATCCATATAGTCAACCTCCTCATCCTTTTTGGTGACTGGGTTGTATTTTCTCATCTGACTGACTGCCCATTCGCAAGCCTTCTTGTTGAAGTGCCAGCCATTATATCTCAGATATGCTATCATTCCTTCTGGCTTCATATCGTAAGCATCCAAAGGCATTCTACATTTTCCCATAGCTCTTTCTTTTAAGGGTGGCAGGGAAAAATCCCCACCACCGAATTAAACATTAGTAACGTCCACCGCCACGGCGACCATAGTAGCGTCGCTCTCCATAGCGGTCTTCGTCACGCCAATCTTCATCGTCCCACTTGTCACGATAGTCTGGCATAGGCATACGGTTTCCCATACGCTCGCGCTTCAAACTATCCAAGCACTTCATAACCTTGCCACCTGCTCGAACCATTTCTTCGCAGTTGTCAACAAGCTCACCGAACTTGTTTTCCGTAATTTCTACCATATATCCCATAGCAATTACTTTTTAAAATTGTTACCGCTCAAAGCCTTAGACAGCATGGATTCAATATTGGATAGCGTTCCCTTCATGCCGCTGACCTCTGATTTGAGGTTATTGATGTCTTTTTCCTGCTGCTTTTCCTTAGCAATCTGTGGGTTGATTCTAGTGAGCATTTCCTCGCAGGAGCTTATAACTCCATTGTGGTAATCTACACTTTCCACGACTCCCTTTGAATGTCGCAACATAGCATCAATCTCTGCGCACATAGCTTCTCTGCTGTCACTGACAACAACACCTTCATTGCCGAAGTTCACTATCTGTGCCGTAGATGGCAGCTTTTCGAAATTGACCTGCTGGTCTTCTACTTGTACCTTAACATCAACGGTCGTCTCCAATGTCGGAGTCTGTCCTGGCACGTAGCTAGGATATTTCTGCTGAGGATTGCTGACCGATATTACTTGACCGATTTTTAGAGTCGGCTTTTCTCCTCCCTTGTCTAAGATGTAGAAGAGAGAAGACTGTCTTAGTCCTTGAAACATTTTCTTTCTCTTTTAAAGGGGCAGACTTTTCAGTCTGTCCCATAGTTAATACTCTGTTAGCCGCCTGTAGGCTGCTGAAACCCAAGCAGTCGGATAATACCGCTCTTCTTATTGATGTATGCCAAAGCCTCCGTAGTTTCAGAAACGCTAGCTCCCGTCACTGCCTTTCCCACATGATCAACAACTGGCACCTTTGTTGTGCCGGAAGTAGTTCCGCTAGTGTTGGCGGTTCCGTTAATAGTGGTCGAACCACTATTTGGAGTTACGATTGTAACAGGAAGTGTCGCACTTGCAGCGGCAACTCCTTGATGTATCTTCAAGAGTACAATGCACTCGCAAGGCAAAGCATTGTAGTAGCAAGGATTGATACCATAATCTACACTAGCATCTGTGACCTGCTGAGCATTTGTCTTCAGCTCATAGATACCGCCTACATCAATAAGTTTGATTTGGTTTCGACCGATTGGAATAAATGGATTGAATGGATATAAAGGGAACATAGTTACCTCCTTTCCTAACAACCGCATCCTACAGTTGAACGAGAAGCCGCTACATCACCTGCATAAGCTCCCATGGCGGCAGCAGTATAAACGTCCTTGTTGAATACTCCGTACTGAGGGTACTGAACACTGATGGTATTAGGCAACTTGCACTTGATACCAGCCACCTCTGCCTGCAGTGCAGCCAAAGCTGCATTTACTGGTGTGATGACCTGCGCCTGATAAGACTGCAAAGCCTGTGTCTGATGCTCGTTTGAAATCTGAGCAAGCAGAGCACTGTTCTTCTCTCTCAAAGCATCGAGCTTATCCTGCATTGCCTGTGTCTGCATCTGATCCAACTTAGCCAAGACAGACTGATTGTTAGCATCTGCCTTGTCACGGAGCATCAAAGCATTGGCATTTGCCGTATCATTGATGGCGTGGGTCTGCTGACAGATAGACAACTTGAGGTTGCCATCCATTGCAGTTATGGCGTTATTGGTCTTGCAGCAGCATTCTGCCAACTGAGTAGCGATGGCATTGTTACCCTGCATGATAGCAGTCAAAATCTGATTAGCATTCATGCCCATCTGATTGCCGAGGTTGCAAATCTGCTGACCTAAGCCATTGATTGCAGCCATGACTGCGTCACTTGATGTGTTGAGGGCTGTAGCCAAGCTCTGAACATCAAAACCATTGCGCTGAACTGCCTGCATGATAACGGCTGTATTGGCATCATTGTTAAGCATTGGCATAACACCGCCCTGTCCGTTGGAACCCATGCAGCGATTACCTCCAAAGAGTCCCATACCATTATTGCCCATAAGGATGAACAACAAAAGGATAGCAAAGATGTCTTCACCCCAACCATTTCCGTTTCCACGGTTGTTCAAAAGTGCAATAAGACCTGGGTCAACGCCCTGTCTCTGCATGAGTGCAGGAAGCATAGCCAAGATTCCATTAGAGCCTGTGCCGCTTGTGCCGCTCTCTGGATTGAACACGTAAGTTTTACTTTCCATATCCCGAATTTTTAATTTAACCTTAATATTTAACTAACACTTTTTGTAACGTTACGTGTGCAAAGTTAGAAAATAGTATGCAAATAGGCTATAACTCTATCATAGTTTCTGTTAATAGCTCTAAATCAGTGATTTAGTGTGATAGTAGGTAGGCTCATTTTTTATCCTCTTAGAACAGAAGAATTTACTTTGCAAACAAAAAGGGCGACCGCTCATCACGAGTAGTCGCCCTAGTTATCCAAAATAAATCTCAAAACCTTAATTAAACAACTTTTCTAAGATTCTTTCTTTTTCTTCCTTGATATATATAGTAAGTACATAACTATGAGTATAAAGCAGAACCAAAACATCTGCCCCGTTTTTAAGAATATCTTCTGCATACTTGACAGAGATTTCTCTTTTATAGAAGGAGCGTCAATCTTATAGAACTGAGAGGTACCAATCTTTGATAAGGAGTCACATCTTCCTCTGTAATATATAAAGCTATCTTTGTATGCTTTATATGTACTGATGGTATCGAGGAGCATTCTTCGTTCCTTTTCAAATAAATAGTGACTCTCGTAATGAAAACGATCTTCACCAATCTTATTCCCTTGCGCATCATATCGGGTTGCTGTGCTATCTTTTACATAGCTGCTATCTTTTGTAGCCTTTTCTGTTTCTCGCTTTTGGATATGTTGCCATTGCTCGAAGGCATAAGACAATCGGGTAGTGAAGAGGGAATCGAACTTCTTTTCACTCTGCTTGTCTGTGATGAAGGTTTGTGTAGTTACTGCTCTAGGAGTGCTGCACCCTAAGACAGAAACAAGCGCAAGACCTACCACTAGGGTGATGGTTGCCCATTTCCAAAATCTTATATCATACCATTTCATCATTTATTCAATTTTAGATTACCATACGTAATGTAGCTAAGTCTGCGAAGCCATCCTTTAAGAAAACCTTTCTGGTCACCGACAGCAATTCTCTTTAAATAAGCTTTTCTATCTTTCTTGAAGGTTTCGAATAGTCTTTCTCCATTGTATTTGTTAATGGCATACAGCGTCTTATTACCGATAATACCATCTGCTGTGATACCTAATACAAGTTGTAGATGTTTTACAGCTTTACTAACTCCGCTATTATAAGCAAAGTCTACCAGCATATTTGCTACGCTCTGATCCTGTATTCTATCTGCCTTGCAAGCGTTCCAATAGTTCTGCTTAAAAACTCGATGAAAGTCTTCCTCAGTAAGGCGTTTCACGTCTTCTTCGTTAAGGACACCATCGCCATTCTTGTCATACCCGACTCTTCTCCAGGTAGCAAGGGTAATGCCGTATTTTGTAGCGCCACCCCTGTCATGCTTGTTATTTGTATATTTGTCCGTTTCCCAACTGAGGATAAACGGAACGAGTTTACTAGAATCAGCCATGTTTACTTCTCCTCCTCGCTATAATCATTTCCTTGAATAATGCAGCCAAATACAAGAATGCTTCCTATAATAGCTGCCACCATAATAATCGCTAACATCATATCTTTTCCTCCTTTTCTGTATAATTTAGATAGTCCGACAAATATGGAATCTTCTCGATAAACTTAAAGCGCATGAGGTAGTACATAAAGCTAACAACATACCAAGGAGGGGTACCCCTCTTGAATATCTGTTTCAAGTTCTTCAGAATATTGCATCCATAGAACCACAATACTAGATACGAGATAAAGGAAACACATTGAACGGAACCTTCCATTTGTCTTTTGAATCGCCCGATGGCATATACTGCTGCACAAAGGACGAAGAACACAGTAGCGTGACCGATGCACACAACTGCTTTCTTCAACTCGAAGTTCTCTCCTTTTGCAATCATGCCACTAAGATAACCGAAAATAAAGTTGAGGGTGAAGACGATCATAAGCGAAGATAACTCTCCTTCAATCGGTTTAAGATAGGCGAGGAGTGCAAGAACTACGCCTACAACAATATCTTTAATTCTATCTGCCATACTATAACTATTTGATGATTAAACAATAACGCTGCAAATATACAACAAAATATTTAATCATCAAATAGATTTTACGAAAAAGTGCAAAACTTTATGCACTCATATAAACGCATATATATATTTTTGAAGAAATATTGTATAATCGTTATGTATAATTTAAGGCAAAAAGTGCGTATATTTTTCGGGGAAATATGTGTGTTTTTGTCTATTATATAGTACTAAATAAAAAAGAGAGGCAATCACTTACCTCTCTTACTCAACTGCTAAGAAATATCTAGTAGATACAGATACAATCCTTCCCCGAACCACATTATTAATGTCATGGTTGACATCGTTACCCAAGTCAAGAAGTACTTATCTATCGTTTTATACTTATAGGAAAGGTACAGGTATGCTATGAACGTGCAGTTGATAATTACCAGTATCGCTACTATAATCAAAGTACAAAACATATAATCCATAATAATACTCATACGTTCTCGCTTATCCGTACTGCGATAGGGCTCATACATTATGATTTTCTCTTGCTTTTTATATAGTGTAGTATATCCCACTTCTTAAAATATCGGGTATGTCCTCGCTTTTTGCAAACGCCATTTGGAATGTCACCTCTAGCAACCATACGATTGAGTGTAGCATCAGAAACGTGCAGTTTCTCCTTGACTTCCTCGGTAGATAGCATCGGATTGAGCATATCGGGGATGATGTCACACAATCTATCTAGGTCATCATCGCTCATTCCGCAAGCGGTGACCTTCTCGCCATTCCTCTGCTGCTCGTCAGCCTTGAAGCAAGCATCACTCAGCGACTTAAAAGCCGTTCCGAGCATCTTATAATTTAGTATCTTTCCCATAATCATGCACAAATTTTTCGTCCTAACTTGGTTCTACTGATAAACATATCAGCAAAGCCGTATAAATAGAATAATGCCGTTACCACCATAACTGTAAAACAGGAATCTATCATATTTTTGGTTGTGTACCAGCTCCATTCCACGATATTAGCCGCATTGATGCCGAAGAAATAGAAAAATGGTATTCTGTATCTCCAGCAAAGAAAGAAGAATCTGCTTGCCAGAATAGCCACCATAGGCAGAACATACACCATAAAGTAGATGTAGAAGTAGCAAGGTGTATTCTCTGCATAAGGGATGAACATCTCTCTTGGATGCTGAGAGAACTCCCAAATTCCAAAAGCGTGAAAGCACATAAGGATTACTGGCACGTACTTACAGAACCAGCGGAAGAACTTCAAAATCCTTCTGCTATACCGATTACCATGTCTCATCAGCAAATCCATAACCTCACTGACGTCTTTGTCTTTCAACCACTTTAATAGGTTGTCTTCGTCTTCTTTATTCATAAGCGTTGATTTAAATTAAATGATGGTGCAAAAATACACTTTTCTGCACAAAATCAATAGAAATGAGAATATTTTTGTGTTAAACTTTATAAAATGTAACAATCCGTAAGTTTCGTATGGTTTATTTTCGTATCTTTGCAACATCAATCAAAACATTAAGATTATGGAGATTAAGAAATATGATACATATAGAGGAGTATTCGTAGATGAAATCGGAACTAGGGGAGATGTTATGGTAGTACTTACAGATACCAAGAACGTAGAAGAACCATCAAAAGAAGATTCCGAAAAATACGAAAACTTCAAGAAATTAGAACGTGGCGAAATGATAGGTATCATAACCTATTTTCCGTATGGAGCTAATATTACTTCTGATATTGAGCTTATTAGTGTAGACAAGTTTAAGGAAGCTATCTCCATTGAGGGAAGTGAATTTATTGGTAATAGTGTGCATGATATTCCTTTGGAATGCAAGGATTTAGCTATAAATGAACCAAAACCATTAAGATTATGAAGATACCATTTAAAGACAGAAGTCAAATGACGATGAAGGAAAAGATAGCTAATCCTTTGCCAGTTAAGGAAGCTTTAGAGCTTAACAAGGGAAGTATCATTCCGATACCAATAGGCGATTATAGTGAAGTAGTGCCTTCTTGCGGTGGTTCTGATGCTATATATTTTGCAGACATGATATTAGAGCCTATAGAAAAATTCAATGCAACACACTTCCCTGACGGACGAGAAAAGAATAAGGCGGTCACCATGTAGTAACCGCCTTGTATGTTCTTATCCTTCAAGCAAATCAACTATCTGACCATACCCACCTACAGCCATCACAGGACAGAGTATCTTCTTGATAAGGATAATGTCCTCGGCTTCGATGTCTACGTTCTCAGCATCCTTGCCTATCTTGCAAGCTACCCGATAAGCACGTAGCTTGTCTTCGCCCGATAGCTGCATACTCTGATTGTCTATCACTTCGAAGAGTACCTTACCTACAATATCGCCAATAATCTGTGGCTTGTAGGTTTCCTCTCCATTCTCGTTCTTAACAGGTGATACTATCACCTCACCCTTCCAATTCCTGAAAGGTACATTGAAATTCTTTTTCATATTTCTTACCTTTTAATAATTATATTGCTATTTCCCTATAAACCAATTTACGTTCCAATTACTACCATCATATATTAATTCTGTTGTCTGATTTAATGCACCCGAAGTGAAGCTATTTTTACCAACTCCGTACCAAAACATATTATTAAGTGATGATTTAATAACAAAGTTGTCACCAGCTTGTAAAAACTTATAATATTGACCTCTCTGAGGTTTCGCTGGAAGTGTAAGAGTTACGCCTTTTGTTACTATAACGAAACAATCCATATCCGTTAACTCCATACTTCTATTTATTGTCCTGATCATCGGTCTAAATCCGGCATACATGCCATGTTCTGCATATATCGCAAAGTTTCCATATACTTTACTCTGAAAGACTCCGTTATACAAGTCATTTTCGTACTGATACTTATCATCGCACCCTGTTACAGAAATACGTATACCTGACTTCAGAGTATTATCAGCTGCGGAAAAGCTATCATCTATTAAAAGGTTACTCAACAATGCTGGTAATTGGTAAGTAGTCCGATACTTACCAATCCAAACCGTCCTTTTTCTTTCCGATTTCCATGTATGCGTATCTGGATTTAAAGTTCTGCTATATTCACGAAACAACATAAAATTATTGAATAAGGCAAATCCAGGCTCCTCGTCATCGTATCCAGATATATATTTGAGGCTCGTTTTATCCAACAGAAAACAGCCAAGCGTGGCACTTTTAGATACCATGTGCCCTTCATTGGTAACATAGAATGGAGATTTAGCTGCCGTATCAGCACCAACAAACAAAGGAGCATTGGCATTATCCACTTTGCACGCGTCAATCTCGTAGTTGCCGAAATATCCCACCTTGGTAGTTCCATCCTCAGACTTCGCCCAAAGGTGCTTTACCTCAATAGCATCTGCATCAATAAGGTTAGCATTGAGCTTGCCATTGCTGAACATGGCGGTTTGAGTATCGGTAGACGTTCCATCTTCGTTTTTCGTTGTTGTAACTACCTCAACCTTATCACCATAAAGCTTAACCTTATCTGTGGTGATTTCGATACCAGCCTTCTTCAAGGATGCCTTGTCTACCAAGTCGGTTTGTCGTTCAGTATACTCGGTCATGGTTGCACCTACCTCCAACTTAGGCTTACAGATGTATACATCATTACCGCTATAGCATCGTATAAGCAGATTCTCGGGAAGAGGGTGTCCGCTTGATGTATTAAGATGATAGTGTACCCAATAGCGTTTCCATTCATTTGTCAGCTCGAAATCAACATTGCCATCTGGCGATACTGCATCATGTTTATTGTTAGAACTCTCTACAAAGAAACGAGGTGTTCCATCCTTCCAAAGATAAGTACTAACCACACCAGTGCCCTTAGCGAGGAAAGAGAACATATAGTCTTGCCCATCATTGATACGCCCGACCATATTCCATTGTAGCATATCAATATACGTACTTGTTGTGTTGTTAGAATGAGCAACGGCATAAGCGTATTCGTAGCCTTCATTAATAATTTCACTACCCTCTATTTCAAGATTACCGCTCTTTTCCAATGACCTTGTATTATCAAGGATGTTGCCGCCTACATAATCGTAATCATCTTCAGATAACGTCCAACCGCTATAGGTGTCACCCTCTTCCATCATCGGCTTACTGATATAGGCGTGACATGTAGGATATTCAGTCGCACCATCTGCCTTCGGAACGTACTTATTATTGCTCCAGAAGTTAACGGCTAAGTATGCGGTTGCATCTGCGTTGTTGGTATCAAGCACACAACTAATTTTCTGCCACTTGTTCTTTTCTGTAACCTTAAAAGACTCGTTTTTTGCACCCTTCGCATCGGAACGGCTCTGCTGATTGATGCTCTTCATGTAGAGGCATTCGATGTTAAACGGCAAGTCTAAGTTGTCACTCTTTATCCAACAGGACAATACATACTTCTTGCCCTTAACGATAGGAATGTTTGTAACCACGCCATTTCTCTGTGTCGAATCCCAAAAAGCACCGATGTAGTTGCCTTCTCCAGTTCCCGAATAGGTATCTTTGCTATGAATGCAGTTTACGCCATCTAAGCCTGTGTTCTTCTCGATGCGAGCTAACGAATGTATAAACACACTATCCTGGTTGCGGAATGCGCTATTCACAAGCATATTGCGCCTACCCGAAGTCTTAGAGAGTACTTCTAACTTGATATTCTCTGCGGTCTGCTCAATAGTAGATTCTACTGTCTTCAAGTCAGCCTTGTTTTTAAGTTCTGACGATACTGCATCATACTTATTGCTAACCTCTGTGTACTTACTAATGTACTTTTTATTATCCTGTATGAGGGTGTAAGCAAAGGTATTCACATTCACAGAGAATGAAAGATAAGCGTTGTATGTAACATCATTTACCTTAATAGGTACATTAATACCACCAGTATACGCAGGAACTTTCGCTTTATTTTCTGAGCCTACAATATCAGTAGAGGAAATGTCGTAAATCTTCACTATTGGCTTTAACGGACTGCTGTTTTCCTCAATCATAAATGATGCATTGCAGTTATCTCCTTCTTGTTTACCACCAACACTAGGAAATTCCCAATCAGTCAGATATGTAAGTTGTTTGTTACCACGGAATACCTTAATCTCAGCACTTTTTTCGGCTTGTTTAAGATTTCCATTATCGTCTGCATCGAATACAAGCTCTGCTGGAGAGAACACGATATTGATAGCGTCCATTCCGTCATCACCCTTTTCTCCTTTAGCACCTTGTATCTCGCCAAAATCTACCCATTCGTTAGAATTAGCTACATAGAGGTGTCCATTCACATTATAGCAATCGCCAAACTCTGCATGATAGACTACAAGGCTCTCATACTCGTAACGGCAAACATAAGGTGGTAGCTCAGATGTAGGATTACTTCTATCATCTACATTAACAATATAGACATCACTATCCATTCCCTCCTCATACGATGGTACAGAAGACATGTTATAGTAAAATCCTGTTGCCATACCCTTTGGTGTGAAGCTCGTTCCGTTTGTTCCATCCTTACCCTTATAGGAAACGCTGAACGTGATGGTCTTATTAGTATCACTATATGCAACGATTGTCTTCGACCAGAGGTAAGGTTTGCTATCCGTCTGTACTGCATCTTTAATATCCTCATACCAAGTCGTCGGAATATCCGTAGGACTTGCCGATACCTGATACGATACCTTAGTATAGAGGATGGTAACACTTGTACCATCCTTTCCATCTTTCGACTTTCTATGTAATGTTATTGATGTTGTTAACATAAGCACATAGTTTATAATTACGCCTTGTAGCTAATAAAGTCTCTTACATCTTCGTTATCATTAGCTATCTTACCCCAAATTTCCGTACCGACTTCTACAGATACGCCTGTCTTAGTTCCAAGCTCTGTATTTTTCAGAGAACTGGCGAAGGTATGTGTGAAAGTACCTTTAAGAGTAGAAGTAATTTCCTCACCCTTTTCACCTGCCACAAATCGGTATACATGAGCCGTTACTATCTGTTCATTAGTTCCATCCCAATCCTTATCGACCGAAGCTTCAAGCTCATACTCATCGCCAATATCGGTAATCTTGTGGAAGTCTGTCGCAAGAGCGGTCTTTTCACTATCGCCAGTCTTGTATGCAGAGCAGTAGATACCGCCAATACCATCAATCATGTCACGTGTAGCCGTAAACTCTATTGATGTACTATCCTGCAAAGTTATATTCTTCTCATTAAAGAAGCGGTATGAATATCCACTTGTAATTTCATTTCCATCAATAAAGAACCTCGCTTTAAGATTAGTCGAAGGATTTGCCAAAGATAAGGTACAACCGCCCTCAATGTACAGAGCAGCCGCACTACTACCAACAATCTGCAAGTGGAGTTCTGCCGTAGCCTCTGATTCATAACTTGTACTAGCGGCTTCTCCCGAGCACTTGAATGTGAACATATCGTTGCTCGTATTGCTAGCAGATGCAATGTTATCAATGATCCTCAACTTATAGTTGGATGGGTTGATGGCAAATCTGGCATCGCTGCACTTGTAGAAACCTTCCGATGTAGCCGTAGTTGTAACTACCAACATGGTGTTATTGTAATACCATGTTCCGTTTGTAATGCTTGCGGTCTGTCCGTTTGTTGCAACAGCCTTAGGAACGAGGATAGGCTGATTTGCTGGTGTCTGAAAGTTTGGGGCTGGAGTTGAAGTCTTGTCATTCCAACCTTGATAGAGAGCCGCATTCTCTGTCTCTATGCTCAATACTACGTTCACACCCTTTTTCAATCTCTTCAGAGTGATACTTCCTGATAATGTTCCTTCCATATAATTTAACCTTTAAAGTTCATTAAATACTCTTCCAACCCTCTTGCACTATCGAACATAGTGCCTTTGAGTTGCTTTAATCTTTCACTCTCATCACCGACAAGCAACGATGTGTCCATCATTCCTTTCTCTGTGATAACCATCTTGCTTTCTCCTTCTATGTCAATGACGTTGTGCGTGATTACATCAAATCCTGCTAAGATAGCTTTTTCCTTATCTGCTAAAACGTATCTCATATCATTCTAGTTAAAGATAAACGGATTGCCGTTCTCATCTGTGTATACGTTACCGCTTGCATCGGTAGCAACCTTATATTCTTCCTTGTAGTCGTAATCGAAGACAGTTGCAACGTAGTTATCTTTCTGTGTGTCACCCATCGTGAGGTCAGATAGACGGAAGAACACTCCTCTTCCTTCTCCGAGATTCACATCAGATTCGTAAGCGGTAGTACCAAGCAATACCATCTTAATAACGTTCTCAGCGCAAGGTACATCATGGTCTTTACACTTAATAATAGCTTCTTGATACATAATATCCGTATCTGGGTAGATGTCGCTTTCAACGCTCGGCTTTACTGATATTGCTTTATGCAATCTGTTGACTGTGCAGATAGTCTTCAAGCAAACCACCTTACCGCCAACAAGCACTTTAAGAAGATAAGTGGCTGCGTTAGGCACAAGGCGCAAATCAAGGGTCATACTTGTAAGTGATAATGCCTGCAATTCATAGCCTACGCTCATTTTTACTTCGCTGCCACCATCTGTGCGGTAGAGTTCCAATGTATAGCCGCTAGTCTGAATATCCTTACCCTTGCGCACTCTTATTGCTGCCGTGCGAAGATACTGCTCTCCGTCATTAATCTGCTGCTCAGATAGTGATGATGCAATTCCGTGACTTACCTGATAGTCATGCAATAGCATATTATCATCAATGCAAGAATACATGAGGTTAAGCGGATAATCAGTTTCCACACTCCATGAATCCTGTGCGGCTTGAACCGTATAGATCGTTTTTTCATCACTTTTTACTGGTTCAAGCTCATTATTACGAAAGTCGAGCAACTTACCCTCAAAACGCAACTTAACACGCTCGTTCAGACCGATATTGCGCTTGATAATAAGCATTCCCTTATTGTCTCCACTAGTAATGATAGAGTACTTTCCATTCCAGCTTGCTACGCTCTCAATCTTCTGACCGTCAACGTACCATTGCATCTGTGAAAGATGAGCGTTACTTCGGGTATTACCCTGCCAACTGCCATCCCTTGCTGATGCACTGACGATAGGGCAGATACCGCAAGGAACTGCTGCCGTACCCTCTCGGTTAGGCTGCCATTCACCACCGCTATAGAGCTGCGTAAGTGGCGATTCTGGGGTGGTGCATGTCAGCGAACATCCAGTAACCAATGGCGCATATCTGCGCCGCATGAATTTCTTTTCCGTTCTCATATCTTATCTGTTTATAAGTGTTGAACAATCACGTTACTCGATTCCGAGCGTCTTGCAGTCGGCATCAACGATAGCCTTCAATCTTACTCGCTCTTCAAGGAACTCCTTGTAAGCAGTAGTCTTGTTGGCTATCTCTGTCTTATCAGTAGTGATGCCCAACTGAATAGCATTATACTCGTTGATGAGCTTCTGTTCCTGATTACCATCCCACTTATCAGCAATGACCGCTTCGGTAATCTTATTAGACTTGATGGGTTCCCATACAATCACTTCCTGGCACTCGTACTGAGTTTTTGATTCTGTACCCGAAGACTTCTCTGCTGATTCAGTCTCCACTGCCTTGATGTCGTAGTGATAACGGTGACTACCGTTTCCTACTGCCTCCAGTACTGAAGGCTCATTGTCGTAAATTACTTTCATATCGCAATCTTTTTAAAATTATAATTATGTATATCGTGGAACGCACCTATCTTCTCCAACAGATGTCTGCTATCGCTGTGAGCCGTCCACCCTAACCAAGGGCTTATCCTCATCTTCAGTGCATCCTCCTTAATTCCTTTCTTTCTTGCGGCTTTCATTTCCCTACATAGGTTCTGCTTCGTTCTCTTGCGCATAAGTTTCTGCTTGCGGAAGAACTGATAGCCTACATAGTCCAATGCACGACCGCTCTTATCGTATCTGTTTATACCGATTTTGAAGATCTGCCAATTTTCTTTAATCTTTAGCTTCAATTCTCCTTCGAGCTTGTATTTGATAGCTTTGCGAACTTTATGCAATACTTCTTTATTTTCCGCAAAGAATGTTATATCATCGGCATATTCTGTACTCTCGACTTTCAGCACTTCGTTCACCCAGTGCATGAAGTAAGCAAGATAAAGATTAGCCAAATACTGACTTGAATAGTTACCTATCGGCAATCCATCTGTAGAATCTATAATCTCGTCAAGAAGATTCAGCACATCAGCGTCCTTTATCTTCCGTCTGATAATTCTCTTCATAACCTCATGGTCAATGCTAGGATAGTATTTTACGATGTCTATCTTCAAGCAATACAGAGGTCTGTCAATAGGATGCTTCTTATAATCTCACCAACCCTTCTTGCGCATCCTTCTATTCCTCTGCCCTTGATGCAGCTATATGTATTGTACGTGAATACGCTGCGCCATATAGGTTCAAGGATATTCAGTATCGCATGATGAACGATTCTGTCGGGAAAGTATGGCAATCTGTATATCACTCTTTCCTTCGGTTCATAGATGGTGAATACGTCATACTTTGATGTTCTGAACGTCTTATTTTTCAGCATCTCATGCAGCTTCAACAGATTATCCTCTCTATTCCTATCGAACACTCGCACACCATAGGTATTCCTCTTTCCCTTCCTAGCCTTTTCGTCAGCTAATCTGAGATTATCCATTGATATGATTTTCTCGTAGAGATAACCAATACTTTTCATCTTTTTTACTATTTTGCTTCCTTACTCCGAGTCTTCGACTATCAGCGATATTGCCGATACCTACCAACACGTTTCTGAGTTCCTAAATTTTTCACCAAGTGGTGCGGTTATGATTCCCATATAATATATTTTGACCTTAGAAGTATAGGTGAGAGGCGATATTCGCATTCGTGTCCGAGGGAGCGTTATTCGAGTTCGAGTAAACGAAGCCGCATTTCGAACCGTTATTCGCATTACCGCCAAAGTGAACGCCACGTTAGGAATCATCAACCTTAATATCTTTTATTCTACGAAATATCGGTTTCCATTACCTCGCATCGTCACCTTGCGAGGAAAGGCATTCCGTTTCTTTATCTCCTGTAAGATGTAGAGAATATCCTGTGAGCCTGTGAAGAACTTCATAGCTTCACTCTCTGGGTCTTCAAGATTTCGCTTCACAAGCACCAAGGTCTGACCTTTCGTGCCTTTCTGCTTAGAGAATCTTGTCGGAATATCCTCCATGAAATCAATCAGCCAAAATGATGTATTCACCAATTTACTCTGGCTTACTTCCTTGCAGTTGAATGAACGGCTGTTCTCATTGCGAGGAATGTTCAAGAATGCAAGACTTCCATCGTCTTGTTTTGTATTATTGTCTGCCATATTTCTATTATTCTAATGTTAAACCTAATTTTAATCACCCTATGCCGCCAACAAATGGCGGGCGGCATAGGGCGTGTGACGAGTCGTGTCGCTTCGACTATGCAGCAGGGAGGAAGCAAAGGCGAGAGGCGAGAAGCGCACGCGCGGCCGAGGGAGCGTCATTCGAGCCCGAGCAAACGAAGCCGCATCCCGAACCGTAATTCGCACCACCGCCAAAGCGAACGCCACGCAGAGCAGTAGCTGTAGGTATGTTAGTGTAATGATAGTCACCATGATAGCTACTATCGCTACCGCCAACAGCCTTTGCTGTAATGTCACCATACTCGCCAAAGGTAATCTGTGTAATAAGACCTTCCGTTCTCGCTTCGTTGCCGACATAGGTATATCCGTTATATCCTGTATCGGAGAACTTCTTAGGGTCACGGCATACATATACTTTGCTGACACCGCTATCACCTGCCTGTACCTCAATGTTGATTCCATCAGTCCATTGGAAAACATGAGCAAATGGGCATTCGATACCACGGTATCTGTTTACACTTACCTTGCCGAGAGTAACACCATTCTTCGTACCAGTGTCGTAGGTAACAACACCGCTTCGGTTGCCAAGACTATCAGTCGTGCCGCAAGGAACAAATGGTTTGTTTTCATTGTATGTAGTCCATTTAGTCCAATCTGCGCCAACAACACCACTGTCAAGACCGCCCTGATGATAACCTTCGGTAGTAAGAGCTGCATTGTAATTAGTCTGACAAGACAACTGGGCATATTCAATAGCAAAGAGCCAATAGAGTTCTCTCTGAATGTCATATACATGACAATTCCATTCTGCGCTACCAGTCTTTCTCGCTCTTGCCGCATTGCGGAATCCTGTACGGCTGATATTGGATGATGCCAACACGCTAGCAATAGAGCAGAGTTTGTTATCCTTGACGTAGGCTTGATAAGCACTCACGTAACGCTTCGGAACTTTACGGAAACCTGCCAAAGGTTCAAGGCTCATCCATGCCCTGCGCTTGTTACCATCCGTCTCAAACTTCTCATAATACTCTGGCAGCTCAACCATAACCTGACCTCGGCTTCCGTCACGTGTAGCCTTAGTCCAGTCCTGTGGGTCGAGATAATCAACCACGTTACCATCATCATCGAGCAAGCATCCCTTCATCAAAGTCTGCACTGGCAATGTTCTGTGCATGCTCATGTTTCCGATTCTCGTTGCAGCCGTTGAGCTTACGGTTACATCGAACTCAATGCCGTATGCATACACCTCTGGCGAAGTGATGGAAAGGTTAAGACTTCTTGATAAATCCTTCACCTTTACTCTTCTCATAGCACCACCAATTTCGACAAGTACACTATCCGTCTGCTGTACGGATGATGCAACATCTGCCGTTCCTAAATTCTTATTTGCCATAATTAAAAATCATTTATAAATTTGTAAATCAAATCATCATACACTCAGTTTCGCAGAAACTTCATTGGTTTTGTTGCCGATTTGCCAAGCCTTAAAGGTAAACACGACACCGAAAGTATTCTTATTCTCAGCTCCAAGGTCATTCTCTTTCTCGGTAAATGCGATATTGATAGTACCTCTAAAGTTCTGAACCTTAGATGTGGCGTTCCATGCCGCATCTTCCTGTTTGTTGCCGCTATCTCTTTCCACGCTCCAATCCCAACCACTCGATGTATCAACAATAGAATCACCACGAACAACTGAGCATACGACATCAATCGTTTCACCCCAATCAAGAGTGTCTTGCCCACGCAAATCAATCAGTAGCTTATTCCGTTGTATTGCAGTCGTTGCCTTCCAGTAAGGCGAATCCTCGGATGGTTCTGCGGTTGTGGTCTGTCCTTCTGAGACGATGCAGAGCCACCTTGTGCCCATCCACGTAACCTCATCGTAGTAGCTGTATTCCGTACCTTCCTTCCAATCTCCCAGATAGATAGGTGTCCAAATCTTCTCTCCGCTCACGTTGACTAGCTTAAAGAATTTGCTAACGATACTGACACCATCGAAGCTTACGTCAAAGATAGACTTATCCTTCAGCGAGTACGAGTTGATGCCACGATACATTGTGAACTTCGGTGCAGAATCTCCTTCGGTCTCCATCATCAGAAGGTGCTGGCGTGTCTTATCACTCCTGTTGCCCATGAGCACGATGGTATCACCTACAGCAGGGTTGTCCGAGCCTTCCATGCAGTTGTCCTTTGCTATCTGAATCCATGCGAACTTCTTACCATCGTAGAGTTCGTGACCTTCAGTATCGGTGATTACCTCATTCTCGGTTGATACCTTTGTGACAAGTCTCCAGTAGTCTTTATTGGAAACGTTCTCATAGACACCAGCCTTGATGTTGAACGTCTTGCACCTAACTTGGTCGTCCACCTTAAATGAATTGATGGTAGCGGTCGTTCCATCATCGGCTAAGAGATAGCACTGCCACCCAATCAGCTCATTCGTTGTCTCGCTGTATACTTCCTTGATATAGCTTATCTTGCCAGCAGCAGGGGAGAGGACGATGTTACCGCCAACGTAGCTGAGTTCACGAATAAGGAGGGTGTTGAAAATTGCCTTTCCCCAAACTATCAAATCCGTGAGCAGCATTTGAAATTTACCATCGCTTCTTTGCTTAATAGCAAAACCGCTCTGCTCTGCTTCGTTAAAGTCGAGAGACTTCAAGAGATTCACCAAGACACTAGAGAGGATAGCGTTACCACTTCCGTCTATGCTATAGTTGTTGCCATCGCCAATGTTCAATCCTTTAAGGAACTTCTGCACCTTCTCCCAAGTGATTGTGCCCTTTGCGGTGTTATCCTGCAGCCTAGATACAAACTCCATCCTAGAACGTCTAGCAGAATAAACGTTACTATCGGATGCAGGAGTTGTATCGTTCATGCCAATTACATAGACACCTCCACCATTACCGCTTCCTGTGCCGCCTATCTGCATTCCATTCACCTTGATGGAATCAACCTTGTCTTCCAACTTACCCAACCGGCTAGTAGCTGCCTTTTCTCCTACTATGTACTGAGGATGGTCGTAAGGGATATCCAAAGGTATCTCCATTCCGATGATACGAGAGTTTCGGTAGTGCTTGCCATCCGCATCCACCTGCGCAAACATATCATTAATCAGCTTTACCTGTTCACCGAGAGGATGGTAATCGTATATTCCATCATTGTAGAACTTATCGCCATCCATCGTGCAGGTGAAGTTTGAGTTGCTGATCATGGTCTTCTGATAGTACTGCTTCGCTCTATAGAACAGAGATAACTGAGCAGTAGGGATGAGGTCCGTATCTGTAATCTTGGTTGCGTCCCAATTGAACAGGAAGTACTTATCACCTACCTTCGGGCACATAACGCCATCGGGAAGAGTTCTTCCGTAAGTGTCATTAGCAACAATCTCAAAGTAGTTAACCTTGTCAATGACTTTGAAACTAACATCGAACTCCATACCCATGAGAGCACCGCTAGTGAACTTGATGCCTAAAGTGAGGTTACTCTTTATCCAACTCTTCTTGAAGTTATTAGTGAAAGAGTCTGTAGAAGTGACCTGCCAAAATGTCTGTGTAGTCTTCGTTCCGTCTTCGTTATTAACGGTGCTATCATAGGTCTTGATACTGCTGACTACACTTTCCACCTTTGGATATTCCTCCTCAAACATCACGACACCTTCGATAGCCTGCTTGTCGTTCTTCACGACATTCACATTCTCTAGGTAACCATCCTTGACATAGAACCCATCACTATCTACTTCCTTGTTAGGGAGCATGAGGTAATCAGTAGCAACACCATCGGTGGTAACGTCCGCATCGGCACCAGTGAAATATCCTTTCGGAATATTCCTATCTGAGCCGAATGCGTACAGTCTCGTAATATAAGTTGACTTAGATTCCGAATAGGACATAGACAGAACATTAACATCCTGCTCGAATGTTGTCTGCCCTTCCATTTCGCAATATCCAAGGTATATGATGGAGCCATCTATCCACCACTCGCAGTTGAGTGCGTCTTCGGAACAGATGGCGTTGAGAGCATCAAGAATACTGATGGAGCCGTACTCGATCAAGAATCTCTTCTGAACATCGAAAGCCTTGTTGTTGTATGTAGTGTAGTCAACGGAGAAATCCTTGCCATTGTACGTAAGACCTAGCGCCTTTAGGTTGCCGAGTATAACGTTCATGTGTACGCCTACCGTTGTGGTGAGCTTGAAGGAGGTCTCGTTGGCTCCGTGCTGAGGGCGATACTTGCAAATCTTATTCTTCCAAGACATATAGTAGGCATCCATCTGCATTTCGTAGTCGTAGCCATCGCTATCATTGTGCTTAGGGAAGTATGACGATGTAAGCTCAAAGTAGCCGAAGTCGGGAATCTCCACGGAGTCCCCAATCTCGAAATAGATAGGAGTAGCCGTAGTGAACTTCAAGATGATGTAGTGGTGGTCCATAAGCTGATATGACAGCTTAGAGCCCTCACCGAAGTCCTCTAGTGTGAAGAATACCTTGTTATTTCTCTTTATCTGAATCATAGCTTGTGTATTTACTTGTTTCACCTCTGTCACTAGGGTCTGGCTCGTTGAGCTTTAGGCTGAACTTTGCCATTTCCCGAATGAACTGACTGAATTGAGTGCAGGAGAGATAGATGCACCGATACCACACATTAGGCTGAAATCGGGTGCGGATAACCAACTCTCCCTTGGCAAGAACCTCCTCGCAGAACCTAGCATAGTTCGTCATGAACGTATCTGAGTCCTTGGCGGTCATATTGAACGGCAGCGTTATCTCCCTCTCATCCAATCTAGGATTGTGCTTGATAACTGACTTTCCGTCCTTTGAGCGATACTTGTTGCTGATGAACTCCTTGTTTGGTGCAGGGGTCATGAGCGCACTGAGGGCAGTTTCGTCTAGGAAGATGCCCCACGTAAGATAGGCATCCTTGCCATTGATATAAAGTTGACCATTAAGCATAACTATTTAATCATTAAATAACCTCGTAGGCTTCGCTGTGAGCCGCTTTTGCTATTGTTGAGTATAGTTGTAAGGGCTGACAAGCGAAAAGCCTATAGAGGTCAAATATCCTTTAATCTTCTGTTCATGTCATCCAGCTTGGCTCCGAAGTCATTATATGTGAGTTTTGAATACTTCACGATGTCTTCGAGGTAGCTGTTTGTCATGATCATCATGTTTCTAATCTCCAATACTGCGCCATTGGTTGAGATACCGAGTGTAACGATGCTCTCCATCTGTGAAATTGTCGTGGTCATGTTCTGAGCGATGGACTCTCCTGCAATCTGTAAGGCTGTGAAGCGACCATTCAACTCATCGGCGGTATCTTGCCCCATAGAAGACCATCCTCCGCTCGTTGCGGTCTGTGATGCGGATGATGAACCAGTGTAGCCAGTTACCTTTGCCCATTCGTCACGTCTCTTCAAGCCTTCCTGGACTATATCATCGTAACGCTTATTGAATGCGTCTATGTCGATTTTCGATGAATCTCCATTTGCAGCATCTATTGCATCTGCCCAATCCTCATAGAGTTTTTTCAATTCCCCATTCATGAGGTCTTCCATCGAGTAGGAGAGAAGAGCTTTCTGCATCATTTCTGCGAAATCATCAGAGAAGTCCTGCGCAGACTTATTCATATCCATGAGGTTACTGATGAAGTTATCCTTCATGCTATCAAAGGAAATCTGAGTAATTGACTCGCGCCATTGCTCGGTCAGCTCATCAAGATTACCTGCAAGGTCCGCATAGTCTTCAAGTTTATCAAGAACCGACTCTCCGTAAGCAGAACGTCCTTTATAGTGCTTACCTGTTCCTCTGATTTTATCAACCAAATCTTGGTATGAAAGCAACTTCTTCATTTCCTCTGGTGTGAGGGTGGTAATATCACCATTGAAATCACTCTTTACGTTCTTTCTGATTTTAGCCAACTGCTCATTACTGAACCCGCTCCAATAACTACTCCATGAGTGGTGCGAACCATGATAACTCATCTGTTGCTTCGCAATCTCCATGACGTTGTGATTGTAAGTCTCCTGCTGCCGCTTGGCTTCCTTGTAAGCATTGGTGGATTCCTTACCATACGTACCTGTCATGGTGTCTTTCAGCTTGTCGATGGACTTCTGTAATCGCTCGTTAGAGGATATAAGGTTATTGATAGCTTCTTGCACTTTCTTACCATTACCACTAAACCAGCCAGTAGGGTCTATGAGACCGAATGTTGACATCTTCAATGCGTTTGCTGTGGTGTTGAACATTGAGTTCTTGATGAGGGTGATGATAAGATTTCCAATATCTTTGATCAACGTCTCTATAAGCTTCCCAGACGCAAGCTGTTCCAATAGTCCATCTATGACGTTTATAACCTTTCCTAAAAGCTGATCAATGAACGCTGATGGGTCTTCTCCAAGTGCATCTATGATTTGTAGGATGGCTCCAACCAATCCACCTATCTTTCCGCCGAGCTCTCCGAATGCGCTTCCCAAGTCCTTGCTACTGCCACTTATGGATTGAATGATTCCGACTATGCCTTTGACGAAACCACTGAGTGAGCCGCTTGTGACATTGTTTAGAACCTTGCTGAAGTTATCCAATCCTTGTGCCGCTTCATCTGTACTGTCGGTGAGGTTCTGTTGTGCATTATCTTTGTTTTGCTGAGCGTTGTTGAGCGTTGTAGCTGTAGAGGAAACTTTCTTCTTAGCTATCTCAACCTTGCTCTTTGCAATCTCATAGGCAGTGATAGATGTAGCGTTTTTCATTTCTTTCTCTGCTTTCTCCAACTCACTGACAGCTTGGCTGTGCTCGTTGGTAGCAGAGATAAGGCTCTTCACGCTGTCTTGGTACGCCTGGGAGTACTTGGAAATATTCTCCCAAGTCTGCATCTTGAATGGACTTGAAGCCTTTCCTTGTTGCTCTTTCAATTCCTTTCTGAGGTCTGAGTAAGACTTCTTGTCTGCGGCGGAAAGGTTCTTGAAATCAGAGGTCTTCATATACGCCTCTACCTTAGATAGTGTTTCCTTGGCTACATCTTTGAGGACGTTACCCACTTGCTTGAATGATGCAGACCAATCAATATCCATCGCAAAACTCTTCGCATCCATGGAGTCGAGTGCGGACTTCTTCTGAGCTTCAAGAAGCTTCTTCTGGTTCTCACCTTGCGCCTTTGCTATCTTGTCGTCATACTCCTTGGCTATGGCATATTTCTGCTGTTGGATGGTTCCATACTCCTTCAAGTAGTCGTAGAGAGCTTGCAACTCCTCCTTGGCGGTCTCCTTGTTGAGGTCTGACATTTGCTTGTCATAATCTTGCTTTGCCAGCTCTCTAGCCTTATTGAGGGCATCGGACTGAGCAGAGGTAAGGGTTACTTTCTTGCCAGCTTCCTTGTTCTTCTTCTTGAACTCGGCTTCCTGCTTGTCAATCTCGGCTTTGCGCTTGGCATAGTCGTTCTTGATTTCAGCAATCTTCTTCTCCGTGCCTTCCTGCATCTGAGATATATCGGTGTCGATATTTTCCTGCTGCAGCTGCTTCAAATCCTCGTTCAGTTCCTCCTGGGCCTTCTTGCGGTCTTCTGCTAGTTTCTTGGCATCGGCGGCTGCTTTCTTGGCTTTGGAAGCGTTCTTCTTGGCATTGGCTTCTGCCTCTTCCTTCTCACGCCGCTTCTTCTTAGCATCGTCTTCTGCCTTGGTCTGCTTAGTGTTCGCCGCATTGGTATAATCCCATCCTCGCTGGGCGATATCGTTGGTTGACATCCATTTGCCATTGACTAGCGCACCAGACTTCTTGTTGTTTGCAAGGTCGCGTGCCAAAGCGGAAAAGTACTTACCTAAGCGTCCCAGTTCCGGAATATTCATATTCTGCATCCACGAAGGTATCTTAGCATCGAAGTTGACGTGGAAGTTGATGTTGTTCTCGGAATAGTTCTGCATGAACTCCTTGACACGGTTGTAGAGAACGTGTACATCCTCGCCGGCACCCTGGAGCTGCTTCTGCAAAGCATTTATCCTGTTCTTGGTAGATGTGGCCTTGTTTCCGAAATCCTCTGTTGCATCTGCCGCCCGGTTGATATTATCTGCCTCCTCACTATGAAGCTTCTTTGCAGCTCGAAGTTCGTAGAGATAACCAATCAATGCCTTCCTGGCATCGCTTGTCTTGTCTCCTGTAAAACCGAAAGCATTAGCAAGCTTTTCAGATTCGGATATCAAAGAAGCCTCTAACTGATTGTATTGCTTCAGATAGGTCTGATACTCCTTGGAGTGCTCATTCAAGCCAGCCATCTTCTGTGTTAGGTCATCAAACTGCTTGATAACCGAGTCAGATACGATGTTCTGTATGCCGACGGCTATACCGCTGCTAGAGGTTCCATAATCCTTCAACTTACCCAAAAGTGCTTGCTGAGCGCTATCAACACGGTTGTTGTATTCTTCATTAGCCTTGGAGATTGCATTGGCTCTGTTGCGCTCTGTAGCCTCCAGCTTGATTTGCTCGACGAGTTCTTTAGATTTATCTATCTCCTGCTGCTTAACATCCACAAGGTTGCTCTCGTCTTCCTTGATCTTGTCAATAGCAATCCCGTAGTTGTCATAGATGTTTGACAGCTCCTTGATGGTGTCCTTGTAAACCTTGGAGCCTTCCTTTGCAGTCTTCAGAATGGAGATTAGCGACTCGACCTTGCTTGATGCTTCATTTGCACTCTCGGTAAATTTGGAAGTCTTGGTGGCGGCATCCTCAGCGCTATTGCCGAATAGATTGAACATCGTGACTCCAGCTGCTACTGCACCAAGAACCAGACCGAGAACATTTGAAGAAGAGACCAAATTGAACAGAGCCATGGCATCCTTGGCGGTTGTGATAGACTTCGCTAAAGACAAGAATGCTTTCGCACTCTCCCAAGCTACCTGTGCCTTAGATATTGCTATCATCGATATCACCGCAGCCTTGTATGCTCCATATGCTGCAACGACGGTCATGAGTACCTTGCCTACCGTCTCCCAATTCTCAACGAGGGTGGAAACGACTCCCAATCCGGTATTGATAACACCCTCCTGGGATTTGCCGAGGTCATTGAACATCTGCTCGATGGCATCCTCAATGTTGCTTATCTGACCGGTAATAGTCTTGGACTGAGCCTCCATCAATCCACCGAACTTGCTACCCTCGGCGGTCATACTCTGCATTGCCTGGATGAAGATATCACTGGTAACCTTGCCTGCCTTGATTTGCTTCTGTACCTCCTTGATGGCGTTGGTAACGTCAAGACCCATAACCTTGGCTATCTCATCTGCGATAGGAATACCTCGGTTGAGGAACTGATACAAGTCCATAGTGTCCATCTTACCTTTGGCGATGGTAGTGCCGTAAAGCATCACGAGGTCTTTAAGGTTCAGACCCATACCTGCCGCAACGTCTCCCAATCCGATAAGCGTCTTGTTGACATCCTCGGCTGCTACGTTGAACGCAAGGAGCTGCTTAGCTCCCTCTGTAACGTCTTCAACCCCGAAAGGTGTGATGGCTGCCGTGCGGATCATCTGCTTCATGAGAGCATCAGCTTTCTCCTCAGACTGCAACATCGTCTTGAATGCCATTTCTGTCTGCTGGAACTGTCCGCGGACCTGCATCATCTGATTGACGAACTTGCCAATGCTCCAACCGCCAATGGCTATGTTCATGCTGTTCTGTATATTCGAGATTACATCGTCAATAGACTTTCCGTCCTTCTCAACCCTCTCGGCAGTCTGATGAACTGCGTTCTGAATGTCCCGAAAACCGGAAACGACCTTGGCTGTCTCGACTATTGTATCGAATTTAATGCTTGGCATAATGTTCTATTTTTCCTTGAATTTATACTCTGTTATAAAGAATCGCCGGGGAAACACCAAATATGAGTGTTCGATATGGGAACTTTACGTGCGTGCGCAGGAAGACTTCGGTTAAATCTCGGTCTCTGACTCTATCACCGCCTTCATGACCGCCTCCTTGTTGTTGCCATCGATGACCTCTTCCCCTGCTGCCGGTATATGGGCTTTCTTCCTCTCCTCGTCAGACAGATAGATTGAAGTAATCTTGTCTTTGAGCATGAGAGTCAGGTTGTTATACGATATTCCCCATACCACGTAATCGAAAGTCCATCCGTATCTTTCGCAAGCAGCGTCTATGAGTGTTCCCCATATTGTCTTGCCTCCGAAGATAAAGCTATTCTCCGACTTCTTTGCAGCGTTGACCTTTGCCATACGCTTCGCTTCTTCTTCCATTCCTGTCTCTTTGGCTATTGTCTGGTATGAGTTAGCCTTAAGGATGATGATGAGTAGTGTAGCTATATCCTCGTTGGAACATTCTTTGAAGATTAGCTCCGTCTGCCTGCTTACGCATTTGGAGTCTAGTATTTCATTCTTTGTATTGAGTGAGTGATATGCAATCAATCTGCAGCATGTCTCCCTTTTGGTGTTTGCAACTCGCAATGCTTCCAAGAATGGATCTGCTTGAAGTAACTCCTTGTCTAGCTCCAAGCTATCTACTAACTGCGACGTTAGATACATCATGCCCAGTGTAGTTGGGTAGATGTTAACGTGAGCGTGCTCAGTATCAAAGCCTATCGGCATATCTGTGAGCGTATTCGATATAATGATTCCTAACTCTTCCATATCACTCGAATTTAAATTGTTGGCACCCAAGGCAGGACTCGAACCTGCGACTTTCAACCAGCTTTTGAAGACCCTGGATTTTCATGCGACGGACTATTTGGTCTCGCTCTTCCCCTGAGCTACTTGGGTAGGTTGCCGGCTGATAACCCTCAGTCGGCGGAAGGGATATTAGGATATGCCTATGTCTCTGCGTATGTTTCCGTGATTTCAGCAGGAGGGTTATCACCATCCTGCGGCTTCTTGAAAGTCAAGGAATACTTTCCACCTGTTCCCTTTGTGGCAGTGATAACACGCCAGCGGTAAGCACAATAGACATCCTCACCCTTTGCGTTTACAGTCTTAGCCACCACGTCACCTTCTGGAATAAGTCCTGAGTGTGTATAAGTAACAAGAGCACCTTCATTTGTAGAGAAGGCCTCTTCTGCGCTAATTGTGGTGTTACCTAAGTAAGCTCCAGGTACTTCAGGATCCTCTGGCTGAATAGCCAATCTGTAATTACCCTCAATAATGCCGTCAATTGTCTTGAAAGGCTGAGACTGGTTTTTCTTAATAAAGAGCTGATACGCAGCTTCATAGGTTGACTTCTTGGTCTTGCGGTCAACAGTACCGCCTCCCTCTTCCTTCTGCTCCATTGTGTCGCCCTTTGTAGGGGTCACATTCGTGGTATCTTCCTTCGGTGTAGGAAGCTTATCCCATTCATTCTTAGTAGCACCTACCTTCTGAACAAAGATAGAACATTTTCCCCATGCTGTTACTGACATAATTTAATCATTTATGAGTTTATATTCAACTTGATTATTTATTACATGTTCTCCCGTGCTTGTTGCATATACCCTTTGCTCAATAGCGTGGGCAGCATACTCGCTCGTTCTGAACGTTTCCAAGAGATTCCAAGCCAGTTTGCAGATTTCGTCAACTCTGATAGTGTTCTCCTCGAACTGCCCATCTACGTCCTGGTCTTGTATATATATATTTACATTTATAATTGCCGTTTGAAGCTGCGTTCCCTCATTAGCCAAGATGGAGATAACGACATCTTCTTTATGAGAATTATGCGGTCTCATCGTCTTTAACAGCTTGCCATTGACGTTGCTCATGAAACCGCTTTCATTGATGTACCGGTAAACATCAGTCTTAATTGCTCCGTCTGATTTCATATCTTCCACTTGTTTATTTCATTAACTGCTGAGTCTATTGCTGTCTTCACACGCTGCTCTACAATGGATGTGGCCCATATCTTCGTTGATGCGAGGACATCCTTGCTTTCCAAGGCTTCCACCTCTCCTGCGTATTCCATTCCGGCAACGACAACCAAAGCATAAACCCTGGAATATTCCTTTGCAAGGTCATTGATCATCTTCTTGCCCTTTACAGAGCCGTCTGTGCCACTGAGAACCTGCGAAAAGGCTGATTCCATATATTTACTTCCCTGCTCGTACACGGCGAAGCCTATAGAACTTCTTAGGTTGCCCGTATGGTCTATCCAGCTTTCCTCGGCAGACCTGTTACGGATTCTAACCACAGATTCGTCTCCTAGCTTGCTCAATGCCTTAAGCACATTCTCCTGTATCTTCCTTGCGGCTCTTTGTAGGAAGGCGTCAAGAGCGGAAGCGCTGGTTGTCATTCTTATGCCCATATCTTACACTGAAGTTGATAACGATGAAATCCCTTGACCTTGATAATTACCTCCTCAGCCCCTAAAATATCTAGCTTGATAAAATCCCCATAAGAGAACTTTTCAATCCCTACGGGCAAGTTATGCACTTCGTAGGAGTAGTAATCAATAGAACCGTCAGATGTAACTAACTTGTTGGCCTCGCCAGCAGGAACTACATCACAAGTGCAGCAGAACTTCCACTCGGTCTTGCCCTGGTGATAATTTCCATCATCATCTGTATAGCCAGCTACCTTCTGCTGCCGGTATAGCTTTGAGGCATGAAAACTCAATAGACTCATCAGCAATTAATGTAAACTGTCGGCTTTGGAGTAAGTGAAACCTCCTCCTCGCCGATAGAGTTATATAAACGATTGACTTGAACTAATATAGCCTTTCGCTGGTCTTCCGAGAGGGAACCTATTGATTTGTCCGCTTCGGAGAAGCTAACGGCTTGTATGAGAGAAAGCAGACAGTCGGCAAGCGTTCCTTTGTAGGCGTCACTTCTGGCAACGTCACCAGTGAACTCTGATTCGATATCGAGGTCACGCTTTATGCAGGCGTTTTCCACGAAACCATAGGGGATAGGTATGTGTACCTCATCCACCAAAGCTTGTCCGACCGTCTTCATGATTACTCCTCAGCTTTAGCTGCCTTTTCCTTGAACTCCTTCTTCTTCACAGGAGGAAGCTCGTTATAGGCATCAATAACCTCCTTGTCGCTGGCGTCACTAGGAAGTGTAGCACCAAGAGCATTAAGGGTTGTGATAGCCTCCGGCTTCTTGTAGGTCACATCAGAGATTGTTACCTTAGCGTCCTCTGTATCTGCTTTCTCCTTTTCGGTATCAACCGAAACGTCTGGGTCTGCCAGCTTAGTATCAATCTGATAGATTGTGTCAACGTCCTCGATGACAGGCAAGCAGTATGCCTGCACCGCAGTTGTCTCACGCAATGGATCAGTTGTTGAATACTGAGAGATAAGCTTGTAATCAATCTGCTGATAGGTTACACCTGCCACTCTGTTTGTTGCCTCTGCTACCTGACCGTAAACGAGGGCACCAATCATCTTTGAGCAGACACCAATAATCATATCGTTGTTCCAAGGCTTAACGCTCTTCTTCACACCATCATGCTCCAAGCGGACAGTACGGTTGATGATGCGGAATGATACACCGGTCTCGTCCAAGAATGCCTCCTTGAATACGCTGGCAGTAGGAACCGGCAGCTTTGTGTTGGAGTCATAAGTCTGGCCCTTGTAGTTGGCAACAAGCTCGCGGGCATCCTGTGCCTTCTTCAGTTCGTCAAACTTAGCCTTACCAATCCAGAAGGTCAAGATGGTGTTGCCATCATTCGATGCTCGCTCGATACATTTCTTCAAGTCTGCAACGGTAATACCAGTATCAACATTGTTGATGCCGAGCTGATTTTTCGGCAAGTACTGATACTTGATACGGAGCAACTCCTTTGGATTATCGTCGTCACGAACAGCTACGTAGCCGTTAGAAAGACCATACAGAAGGGCGTACTCATTACGCTCATCAACACCGACATTACAAGCTACCGGGTCCTGCGCCAACTTACGGCGAATCTCTGCTGTCTGACCGCCCTGTGCTTCCATGAGTCTGAGAGCGAGGATATCTGACTCCTTCAAGAATTTCTTCATACCAACCTTTGGCAGTTTGCCGTTGGCGGTTGAAATCTTGTCACGAGACTTCAAAGGAACCGGAGAATCCACTGCTACGTAGTCAGCAGCTACGTAAGAGGTATCAACTGTATCGGCTTCCCATTTGTTGTCGGGAGAATAAACGCGGCGGAGAATGGATGTATCCTTGTGGAGATACGTCATCTCGTTCTTGCGCTTTCCGTTAATCTTCTCAATCAATGTCTTCAGGATTGGGAAGAAACTCAAGATATACTTAAGAAATAAAGAACTCTGTTGCATAAATCACCTCCTTAACCGATTGCATCGTGTCCCCACTGAAGAGTAGGAACGGCTGTTTTCAAAGCTGCCTTGATCGTATCGACAGGATAAGGGACAGCCTTATCATTAGCCTCACCTGCCGTCATAACACCTACATGAGGGGTATCTACCGGAGCTGTTGTCATACAGACACCTACATACTCGTGATTTTCCGGCAATGAAGCATAAGCCCCACCTGTTACCGGCATAGGCTTGTACTCGCCAGACTTGGTATCACGAATGATAATGTGTCCGCACTGGATGAACTCTCCAGAGAAACCTGTCATGTCAAGAATAACACCACCCATGATGCCATTCACGTAATTTCTGATGATTACAGACTCCTTGCCTGAATCAAACGTTTTTGTCTTGCTTACGCCATACATAACTTTTAAAATTTAAAGATTACATAGTTTCGGCAAGCTCATCAATCTCATTGTCCTTGATAACCTCAACCTCTTCCTTCTTAGGCTTTCTCTGAGCCGCAGGAGCACCAAGCTTTCCGAGACCTTCGTTAGCACGCTCTTGATCGATAGCTGCCAAGTCCTCCACAACACCATCGTAGAAATCGTCGAACTCAGATTCGTTCTCGAACTTCATCTTGTCGAAATTCTTCAAGACAGTCTTTCCGAACGTACCTTTGTCCTTAAGGAGTGCCTTCAGCTTAGAACGGCGGCCATCATTCTCTCGCTCTGACTTCAAACCGAGGATTTCGGTCTGCAAGGCTTTGTTCTGAGTAATGAGTGCCTGCGCCCATGCTGGGACCTGCTCTTCTTTCTCTTTCTTCTGTTTGCGGATTGGTTTCTTGTTGCCGGCAGGGTCATCATCGTCATCGACCTCGTCGTCATCCAAGTCTTGACTATCCTTAAAGCTCTGGATAGTACGCTGCGCGGTCTTTTGCGCAATCTTAAGATAAGGAAAAACCGCATTGACCTGCTTTTCAATCTCTGCGTTTACATCCTCGTCTGAGGCTTCTTCATCGAGTTCTAAGTTATTGGCAACATCGGCAGCAATACCCTCTAACTCCTCTCTACTGAACCCCAACGCCTTTGATTTGGGTTTCAGAATAACTAAAACTTGCTTCGTTCTTTTTTTCATTCTAACTAAATATTTAATTGAACAATAAATTCAAGAAATATCCCAGTACGAAGCGATAGCAATAAGTAATGCTGCAAAATTATAAAAAAAGTATTTAATCACCAAATATATTGCAAGGAAATATACTTAATGATTAAATACTTTATGGTTACATATAAATATTAGTCTGGATAATTGAGCTTATCCGGTCCAGCTGTGGATAAATATACGGAGAACATACCACATAGCTCTTTTGCTCCGTTTAGGTCGTTCAGCTTGTAATTACCGCATTCTACTTCCGAAGCACCCGGAATCGTCTTTGATAGAGAACAGGTCTTGAAGGCATCAACTATCATTTCCTTTATGAGATTTGAAGTCCACGTACCTTTAAGGACAAGGTAGAAACCTGTAAGACACCCCATCGGACCAAAATACAGAACCGAATTGCTAAGAGGGCTATCATTGCGTAAGTAGTCCGCCATCATATGCTCTATTGTGTGCGCGACAGCTGGTGACATCATATCATTATTTGGCTTGCATACACGAATATCGAATGTTGTAGCAGTCTCCAATCCCCATTTATCTACTCTCGAAACATAAAGGCCTGGCTTCAGTTTCGTATGATCAACTTTAAAACTTGGTATCATTCTCTAATAATTTACAAACAACACTAAATGCCTTTTCGGCAAGGCTATCCCAAAAATCTGCATACTGCTCGGTTTGGTTCGGCTCCAGAGGGTTATCACTAATAACTCGGATAGACGTAAATCCAATCCCTTTCTTGTAGCATACCTGTGCAAGGGCGGCAGACTCCATGTCAATAGCACATACGTTATACGAATTAGGGAGAAAATCCTTAATCGCCAATACCTGCTCTCTCGTAGTGACAAACTTATCTCCCGTAGCTATGGTTCCTAATCGGAATCTTTCATCCATATCAATCCAGGAGAAATCAGAAGGAAAGACTGCCGGCATACCTTGAACTTGCCCGTTGGCATTCGGTTCGCCGCAATATACATCGTGGTAACAGTACGAATTACCGATTACGACATTACCAGGTTTCAATCCTGCAACGGCAGCACCGGCGCATCCTACCGAGATTACTCTTGTAACTTTGCTGGACGTATTCGACGAAAGAAATTCTGTCAAGCAAGATGCCGCATTAACCTTGCCAATACCAGACTTGATTAAAGCTATGTTTTGAACATTTTTGTAGTCAAGACAATTCTTTGCAATCCATTCGCTGATAAGGTCGTATTCCTTATCCATAGCGGTAACTATGACAATCATTGCGCACCTCCTTTCGTTAGCTTAAGCTTCTTGCAACGGTTGTAAATAGCGTTCTCATCCACTCCAATCTTGGTAGCAATGGCTTTTACCGGGTACTTGCCATACATTCTGCGAATGATGAAATCCTCGTCAGCAGTAAACACGTGGCTCTTGCTGATGCCCATTTCCTTCATCTTTCGATGGATGGCCCAATAATTACGATTGAGCTGCTTTGCAATCTCCGTTGTCGTCATCACCAAAGCGTTAACCTTGATGAACTCAATCTCTTCTGCACTAAAATGTTTTCCTCTACTCATTATTTAATATTTGGGTTCATTAAGCCGCCCAAGGCTTTCTTTCTCTTTCTGTTATATCTTCTGTTTGCAGCAATCCTTTCAGCGTTCTCTTTACGATAGACTTCCATTCTTGCCAATAAATGTTCCTTATGCTCCTGGTAGTACCTTCTATGGTATTCCCGGATATCCTCCTCACTTCTCGCCATGAACCTTGTCTTTTATAAGTTCATACAGTGATGGGCTGAGTGTGCTCCATTGGTCATTATCGTCTTTCACGAGATAGAATCCATCAGGGACATAGAACTCTCGATTTCTTAACCTAACTATCAATGTCTGTTTGGTGCAGTCTCCGCTGACAGTCTTTACTAACTCTGAAACGTCCGGGCATTTCCATAATTCTTGGATGTTCTCGGAAGATACTTTAATTGCAATCATATCACTTGAACTTGATGATGAAAAATTCATGATCCAACCACTTGCCTGGGCAAAGACCTTTCTTAGGCTTTCCGATGGTGATACTTTCAATCTCCTTTTCTACCTTTGGGCTATCGTCATAGTAGCCGTTCTTGAAGAGAACGTGAGTGAATGGTACGAACTTCATTGTACCATTATTCAGTTTCTCCTTGATAGTATTGATGTCTATAAGCATTTCAAATGTCTTACCGATATGAAGCTTATCGTACTTATCGAAATCTTTGAATTTCTCATCCTTGATAAGGAAAAGGCGACTCATCCAAAAGTCTTTAATTACCCGATACTCTTCATTCTTTTCGCCCGACACTATCATGTCGAACCATTGCTTGCTGACTGTGAGGGTTAATACTTTCTTTTCCATAATTAGCCAATTTCCCCTCAGTTGATATTACTAAGAAATCGTTACCAATTTCTTTTCTTCTATTTAACTCTTTGCAAAGTACAGATGTATCAGCAAGATTGATATGCTGATTTACATACTTCTCCTTATCTGTGAAGGTAAGAAGAGTTTCGTCGGGGTTATTTACTTCCACTATATCCTCTACACTTTCCGAAAGAGATTTGATTTCTCCATGGATAAAGTCATACACATTTTTGTCGATAACTTTCTGTCTTGTCAGAGTTTCGACTGCTGTTTGAATCTTTAAGATTGATTTTTGCATTTCTTGTTTCATAATCATATTTTTTTTAGTTTATTTGAACTACCTAATATATCTCTAATATCGAAAGGAGTTTTGCCAGCCCACCTGGTAAGGTGATTCATCAGCTTGCGAGAATATCTTTCAGTAATCTTTTCTGCCTTTTACAATACGATTGTCGAACTTGTTGCGGTATTTACACTTGCTCGAATCTTCACAGAACATAACACAACCATACTCGTTATAAGCTTCCTTAAACTTCGCTTTCCAGTAAGGCGAAGGATGCTTACTTGGATAATCAGCATAAGTGTCTGCCTTCATTATCTTCTTAGCTTGTCTAATCTTCATACGCTATAATTGCTTTAATTTATTAATTATTCTAGTAAAACGTGGCATATTTTTGGAGTGCTCACTTATAAGATACTCTTTCGTCATCAAGTCGTATATCCAGCGTAGAATCGCTGCATCCTCGTGAAATTCGTTAATATCTTGTTCGTCTAAAATTATTCGTTTCTTCATACGTTACTTCTTTTTACGACAATGGCAACTTTCTGCGTGGATAACGCTAACACCATGTTTCGTGTCCACAACCAGATAATCGTGTCCTTCCTCAGTGAATACTGACATACCAATCTTCTTTGCAGGTTCATTGCTATTAGCCAATGAGCGAATTCCCTCAAATATCAATGCACCTACAAGCAAACACAAGACGAACCAAACGGCTGACTTGATTAAATTTAAAACCTTTTCTTTCATAAGCTACTTCTTTTTCCAATATTTACCAATTAAATAACCGATAACTCCACCCATAAAAGCTATAAACAGAACAGCTAGGGTAAGTATAACATAAAATCCAAACATAACTATTCCTCCAACTTCAATTCTGTTCCACCATTACGACTTTCCTTCAGAAAGTCATTAACTTCTTCCTTGTAGCTATAACCACAATCCTTCTGAAGAGCCTTTATCTTCTTATAACCGATACCAGCTTCACGGCAAAGTTCTGCTGCCGAGCTATAATCTTTGATGTAGCCAATCACATTTTGAATAACTGACCACTGACCTCGCTCGAAGTCTGTAACGCTATCATCTTGTGGAATACCCAATGCTTTGTCGCACAGTCCACACACTCTTACCATTTCTTTTTCAAGCTGCTCGAAGGAGTACTGGCTCCAGTGATATGTAAGGTAGCTTGCACTACCCAATGCTTCTTTAACTTTTTTATCCATACTTATTCCTCCAACTTTTCAATAGGTTTCCAATGAGTGATACGAACCATTCTCCCTTCCCATAAGATAATGAAGTCATTACCATCTTTTGGGACGGTAGTGCATTCCACTCTTCTGTTTTTGAAAACATTATCAGGAGCCATCTTGCTTGTTACAAAGACTTCTTCTCCGTAAGGTGGCAACCCATCCTCAACAGATACCCAGTCTGACTTATTGAGTTCTTTCAAAGCTTCTTCTAAGTTAGAGATAACGCTATATTGGTTAGCTTGCCTACTCCAAATGATAGCTTGTTCTATCAACTCTTTAACTTTCTTCTTATCCATAGTTGTCACAAATTAAAATATTCACGTATCTGCTCACCTGTCATGCGATATACCTCAGATATTCGGCAGTCTCTAATTGGGCTATCAAATGCACTGATATATTCATCATTACAACTACCATCAGCAACACGCTCTACGGCTTCTTCTGAACCTGTTGCAAAGCCAACGCTTAAAAGTTCCTTTTCCTCGTTACTAAGCCCTTTTCCTTCCAAAGCAATATTTAGAGCGATTTGCAACTCGTCATGAGCCTTATCTGAATAGCCTATAGCCTTATCAATATGACTATTGATTGATTTCTCTTTCTTATCCATAGTTCTATATTGTTTCTTGTTTAATCACTTCATCAAACCTTGCCTCCATCTGTTGAATGATATTATCTATTGTCTTGCCTTGATAGTCAGCAGCAATATCTTTGAGGACTGCTATCTGGCTTGCTAATCTGAATCTGTCTGTCATATTCTTCTTTTAAATTATTGAATACAAAAAGCGGCAACCCAACTTGTGGATTACCGCTTATAAAGTGGTCGTTAGACCTATGTTTTAAAATTTGCTGATATAGCCTACTCTAATAAAGGAGAGTCACCTCCTGGAGATAGTTTTCTAAAACGTTGCTCTGCATTATGCTTGTCTAGAGATTTTAATTGCTCCTTTGCCATTTTATGTAAAGCAAGGAATCTCTCGTCTAGGCTTTCCATCCTTTATGAGAACAGAGTTATACGATTCCATTGCTGATAGTACAATAAGCTGATTAATTGTAGCCGTGTCACGCATATTCAACCCCTTCTTAGCTAATACTGGGTTAGCTTTTTCCCAGTCTTTCGCTGTATAACCAAATAATGCAAGGTTAAGCATATCAGCCTCGCCTGCATAAATACTGCTTGTGATATTACGTTTAGTCTCTTCTATTGTCAACTGTGGTATGATACATTCTTTAATAGCATCAGTATGTACTGCATAATTCACCTTAGAAAGCAATCTTTTTACATCCCAATGCAGTAATAGAGGATTGCTTTGAGATTCTTTCAATCTTTGAAATTCTTTTATAACTAAAAGATTGAACTCAGGACTAAGCCACATTCCGAAATGATAAGCTATGTCCTTATGCGCAAATGTACCACCATATCTACCAGCCTTTGCAAATATTCCTATTGCATTGGTCTTTTTAACGTATTCAGAGATGGAAATGTAAAAGCTGTTACTTCCCGTCTCTTTTCTAATTCCCCCGAATTCGGGGGAATTAAAATTAGGGTTGTTCATACTCTCCCAAACTCCAAGGAAATCAATAGTAGATTTGTTACTCAACCATTTCTCGATTAATTTACTTCCACCATCAAATCCTTTTGTCATATCCGTTAAACAGATATAGTCATTCTCATCTCCCTTTAATAATACAGAGATTTCAACATCTTTAACTGTAATTTTCTTAGTCTTTGCCATATCATTTATATTTTAAAACGCTGCAAAGATACAGAAAATATTTGTAATCTCCAAATTTATTTGCGGTAATCCACTAAGTCAAAGAACACTTTTCTCTTCTTATTCCCCCTCTCCCTGTTGCCAAGGAGAGGGTGGTTAGTTAATCTGTTACTTCAATGTACTTAACTGGATGTTTCGGGTCTGCACAACATGCGTGCTGAATACACTCAAACTTACCATCATACACACATCCCTCACATCAAAGTAGGGTCTGGAACTGCTTTAATCATATTACTATCTAATTTATATCCTTTGCAGGATGGTTAATCAATCTTTTTGATACTATCAATTTCCATACTCCATAGCACAAACTCTCTATTGGAGCGAGTGCCATTTTTCTTAGCAGGGTTGATTCTTACCTCAATCTCGCCAGTATAGCCTCTATAACTTTTTCCTGGAACAATGCTTTTAATCCAACAAACGTCACATCTGGAGCAGCTAACTTTGTCGCCAACCTTGTATGGTAAGCCCTCAATGTATTCCGTTACGTAAGAAAGAATCTCGTCATTTATAGCATTAATAAGATTTTGTTTCTTTGTAACCTTTGCTTCTAATTCTTCTTTTGTCATATCTTTAAAATTTATGCCCGAAGGCGTTAATCAATATCGTTTAAAGAAACCTTTTCTGTATCTCTTGGAGTTCCTACTAACTTTCTTTTTCCATTTTATACAGATAGGGCACTCATTTGGATTTCTACCAATAGCACAATTACTATGCACTTCTCCTTTTCCTGGTATTTTATGAATACATGTACTATGTGGACACATACGCTTTACTTTTTACGATGATTAAACTTTTTTATGGCGTCCCTCTTAGAAGCAGCCATAATCTTAACCCCCTTGATTGTAAACTCATGCTTTGCCTTTGGCTGGCACTTCTGTTTGTCAGAAGGAATGTTGCCTTTCGGAACATTGAATCTAATACGTGGAAGACCAAAAGGAAAATCACTCATTTGGTATTCCATTTCAGTTTTCATACCAATTATTGATAGTAGTCCATTCATAATCTACCCTTTCTTTTTCTAAGTTCTAACATTCTCCTAGTTCTGCGGCTTTCCTTGCCACTAGGAGGGTTACCACCAAACTTTACTTCTGGGATTTCATAATTCTCATAGATGGAAGCTTCTTCATTGAGTGCCTTAACTACTTCTTCAGTCAAGGCTTCTTCAAGTGATACACCAGTTGGTGTTACAATTATCTTTGCTTTCATATTACTTACCTTTTTATTTGTTAATCGTTTGCACCAAAGTCCATAAGAGGGTCTATCTCGTAAAGATGTTCTTCTGCATCATATTTTCTTTCTAACATATTTATCGTGTTAACTAGATGAGTATCTGACATATCCTTAATCGATATTTCTCTACCATCTTTGGTTTTCCACATGATTTGACCGGAGTTCTCTGTCTGATCCATTGCTCCAGTTTCAAATCATCTATATCAGCTATTTCCATAATTAAATCGAATTTTGCCTTAAACAATGCTGATAGTGGCTCTGGCTACAATCAGCGTATTTTGATATTTTTGGTAACTCCCCATCATAAGGAGTGACTTTCAATCCATCTATAAAATCGGCATTCTCGGTATACACTTCGGTATTATGGTCATTCATATATACTATCTGTGCTGATGTAGAATGGCTTTCAGCTCTCAACTTACCGAGTGACCGCCAAACTTGTTTACGATGGATAAACAATCCATGCAAAGGAATAGTCTTTACTTCTACTTTTGTTCCCATAACCTTTATTTTAATACATCTATTCTCTATCTAAATAAAACGGGGAATATCGCAATATTCTCATTTCTCTTCTCATCTTAATCTCTGCTAAACGAGCAGCTTTATAAAGATTAATATATGGCTTATCTTTGAGATATTGAATAAATTCGACAACAGAATATTCTTTCTTTTCCATAACCTTAACCATTTAAAGATGATAATAACTATTTGATACCCTTGCGCCCAAATCGAAGCAGCCCACGGCATCCGGCTTTAAGAAGCGTTTCTCTAACTTCCCCAATGCCTCTTTATACTTCTGCTCCATGTGCTTACAATGAAGCTTCTGAGCAGTTTTAAGTTGCTCGACAATACCCTTGCGAGCAACTCTATATTGTTTATCCGACATCATAGCCTTACCCTTTCACATAGTTGATTACGTGCTCCTGAGCTTGCTCATGCAAGTTGTCAAAGCGTCTTCTATAACTTTGGCTGTCTGATTTCCATTAAGGTTCTCCAGCATTTCGCCAACCACTTCTTCCATCGAGCCTAGTGGTAAAGAACAGAACTTATCAACTAAGAAGTTCTTCTGCTCGCTTATGGTCATATCATCGAACAGGTCCGATAAATCTACTTCAACTTTATAATCTGCCATAATTTTAATCGAAAATATGATGGTTCAACTTTCTCTTTCTGAGGTTTCTCTTAATCACTTCCATATCCTTATGGTCGTTAGTGTGGTCCGCAAGAAGCTTGATGATTTCATAGATGTCATTTGCGTTATCCTCCAGGTTGGCGCAAATGCTCTCGTCACCGAAGAAACTCTTATTAAAGGGTTTCAAATGGAAGTACTTTTTGGCTGCATCCTGCATCTGAGTGTAGTGCATCTTCTGCTCTTGCTTGTACTGAACGCTTAACAGCCTAAACATGCCCTGTTCATCCTTGATGAGCTGATCCAATACATCTGTTACCATTGCAATCAAGCAGCCATTGACCTGCAGGCGTTGGATAATCTTTTCCTGCTTCAAGCCAGATGTTACACCAAGCTCTGAGAGTGTAACCTTCAAATCGTTTACTGTAACTTTCTCTTTTCCCATTGTCTTACTTTTTAATTGTCAAACCATAAACCTGTATATCTCCATTCCCAGTGAAGACAAGTGTCATTAGGCTTCTTGCCTTCACTATAGCATATCTCGGAAGCTATACAATTACTACATATATGCTTCATAATCATGGAAGTTTAGATACCAAATAATCTATCTCCTTATCCGTAAGCTCCAAATCGTTCTTACGCTTAAACTTGATGATGGCATCTACTCCGACCTCGCCTTTAACCAACTGATAGATGGCATCCTCATCAAATCCCTTATCTAAGTCCTTGATAAGTTCCATTCCTAAATCATAGATTTTCTGTTGAATCTCCTTTTTAAGGTCTGCGTTAATTCGCTCTAAAGCTTCTGCTTTCTGATTAAATCCGCATCCGCCCTCAATGGCAAAATCGTTATTGATGTTCTGACACATCTGGTCAATGTCCTTGCTACCGAAGAACTGAGCGAAATAGGTATCACCCTTCAAGGACTGTAGAATATCGATTTCTTCTTGCTTTATCATAACTAATCCTCCTTGTCTAACTTATCGTACTCCTTACGTAGCTCTGCAATCTTATTTGCAAAGAAAACCATTGTCTCTTTCAAAAGCGAAAGCATGTCTTTATGATTGAGTATGTCGCCAACTGCTGTATAGTACTTAAGGTTTTCGTTTGTTTCCAGAAGGTCAAAGCTGCCGAAGCTTGCTACATTGGTGTTAAATGACTCTTCCTGGAAGTTACCTACCTTTGCTTGGTAGCGAATCACCATCATGTCTCTTCCTACTCCTTTCAAATTCAAATGAGCGATAAGTGACTTGTAGCCTACGTCAACGCCCTCTACCTCCCAATCAGGACAAACAGAAATAATGTCTCTGATTTTCTTTGTGGCTGACTCGAACGCATTCTTAATGTTCTTTCTAACCTCTTCCTTCTTTGTCTCGACTGAATTATTCATAATCTTTATAATTTTAATTGGTTCAACTTATAAGGTAGGCTCTGAATAGTCAAAACTACTACCTTTTATCTATATGCAAAGGTACGAAAATTTTCTGATATATGCAAATTTACCAACGATTATTTTAGTTAAAAATACTAAAACCATTAAATATATGCGAATATATCCGTAATTTTGCCAAATCAAACTTCGAAGATTATGATAGATTTTAATGAACTTTTTAAAAGAAATGACGTTGGCAGCATCATAGGAGAGCTGAAACAACGCGTGTTGGATATTCCACTTTGGAGTACCCTGTTATCTGAGTATGAGCCTATGCTCCATGAAATCGTAAACGACCACGTTGGCAGACAGGACAGAACGCTTGATGACGGAATTGTAGAAAAGGCAGCTAGATTGCCTGTAGGATTGGAGAAGCTTCTTACACGAAGAATCTCTGAGTTCACAATGGCTATACCGGTCAAGCGTGTATATACGTATGATCAGGCTGACGAGGAACTGAAGACGATTGTGCGTGCCATCGAGAAAATCTACACCTGTGCACACATTGATGCCGTGAACATGCACAGAGCAAAGTGCTATTACGCCTCTTGTCAGATGTTCACACTTTGGTACACGCAGAAGAAGCCTAACAAGCTCTACGGGTTCGACAGTCAGTACAAACTGAAATGCAAGACATTCTCTCCAATGGACGGAGTTGACATCTATCCTTACTTTGATGAGTATGACGACTTGCTTGCTCTGTCATTCGAGTATAAGCGTAAGGTTACTGACACAGAACACACCTTCTTCGAGACATATACTGCAGACCATCATTACAAATGGGACCTGTCTTCAGACGATGAAGAGTCCGGATGGAATTTGGTGGATGATAATGAGATTTCTATCGACAAGATTCCAGCCGTTTTCTGGTACCGTCACAAGCCATGCTGGGAAGGATTGAAACCTATACGTGAGAATATCGAGTACACCATTTCCCGAAACAGCGATGTTGTGGCATACAATTCCGCTCCTGTCTTGAAGATTGCCGGTGCCATCGTTGGAATGGAGCGAAAGGGAGAGAGCAAGAGGGTGTATAGAGTCAGCGAAGACGGCGATGTTAGCTACGTGTCTTGGCAGCAGGCTATCGAGGCTCTTAAGTATCACGTTGAGACTCTAGTCAAGCTTTTCTTCATGCAATCTCAGATGCCGGACATCAGTTTCGAGAATATGAAGAGCCTTGGCAATATCGGCTATGATTCAAGAAAGACACTCCTCATGGATGCCCATCTTAAGATAGGAGAGGAGACTGGTGCCTGGATTGAAGGCTTCGAGAGAGAGGCCAACGTCATAAAGGCGTTCCTTTCCAAGATGAACACGAAGTGGGCAGCTAGAATGGATGAGATTACTGTAGAGCACGTCATCACTCCATTCATCCAAGAGGATAAGATGGCACAAATTGAAACGTGGATGAAGGGCAACGGAAACAAGCCAATCGTCAGCCAGAAAGAGTCAATCAAACGTGCCGGCATTTCCGACGACCCAGATGCTACTTACCAAGAGATTCTCGAAGAGGATGAAGCAGAGTCCAAGAGGACAGCAGCTACTATGCCTAACTTATTCTCGGAGGAATAGCTATGAGAAAGAAGAAGGAAGATAAAGTGCAGCATTTCTGCCGTGAATGTGCTCATGCTACTGACTTCCATAGTATGAGCCTTAAAGGTCAGCCTATCCTAGCCAAATGCCCATATCAAGAATGGAGCGTTCTTCTCAACTGGGATTGCTGCAAACACTTTAAAATGAAATTGTATGAAAAAGCCAAAACTGCCTAATCAGAAAAAGGCATATAAAGACCTTGGCAAGAGACTGAACGCTTATACCAGGAAAATCATTTCCATCTATGAGACTCTTGCCAAGGAGTCCGCTAAAATCGCCACCTCCACCGACTTCGATGGGGATGGCGAGTTCTCTTTTGATGATTACCCTAGAACAGAAAAGAAGGTGAACGCCTTGTTGGATTACTATTCAAACAATATGCAGGCCTTGGTCTATAATGGCATATCGGACGAATGGAAGAATAGTAACACCCTGCAGGACCTACTTGCCAAAAGGGTAATCGGCACCTTTACTAGGAAGATAGCGGACGCAAAGCAGAAAGCTTACTTTGAGCACAACAACGCGGCAAAGAAGGCTTTCATGGAGAGAAAGATTAAAGGTCTCGGTCTTTCAGAAAGAATATGGAACCAGAGAGCTGATGTAAAGGAGGCTCTGGAAAAATCTCTGTCTGTCGGCATAGAGAAGGGTATGAGTGCTGCTAAGCTCAGCAAGAAGGTCAGCAAGTACCTTAATGATTATCCGTCACTTGCCAAAGCCTATAAGAAGAAATACGGCAAAGCCATAACCATTCAGAACTGCGAGTACAGAAGCGTGCGTCTGGCACGTAACGAGATAAACATGGCCTACCGTTCTGCCGAGCAGGAAAGATGGGCTAGGATGGACTATATTAAAGGCAAGGAGATAAAGACAACCAACAATCCTAGCCATAAGCACGATATGTGTGATTTGCTTGCTGGCATATACCCGAGCTATTTCCCTTGGGTTGGTTGGCACGTGAATTGTATGTGCTATGCCATCCCGGTAATTATGAGCGAAAAGGAGTATTGGAGCGGTAAACAGCCAAGCAATGCTATGCCTAAGAACTTCACAAATTGGGTAAATGATAATAAAGATAAGGTGAAGCAATCATCCTATATCACCCAATACGCTCGCTCTGAAAGGTCACAAAGGCAAGTTCGAATAGCTGCACAGAACTCACCAGAGGTGAGGGCAAGACTTCGAGAATTCATTAATGAGACAATGCAAACAAAATTTAGAGAGGTAGAGCTACCAGACGGTCAAACGGCTAGAAGACTTTATCTCAATAATAATAATGAGGAATTTGTGGTAGGACGAAATTTCTTTTCTGAAACGATGGCAAAGAATATTAGAAATAGAAGACTTAGCGAAACAATACAAATTGCAGCCGATGTAAACGAATGGTTTCCTACAGCAACATTTGACAGGATTGAGGAAGGTAACCATCATGATTTTCAGTTCAAAGTATTCCATGCTACTTATCAAGGAAAACGAATAGAATGTAAGGCTAAACTTACAAGTGAAAATATCCTTTATACTATGAGATTACTAAACTAAAAAACAAGGGATTGGAAACCCTCCCGAAGTCTGCATCCGAAGACCGACGTGTGAGAGGTCTATCCAATCCCTATTTATCTTTTTCCTTCACCGCTGCAAAGGTAATATTTTATTTTGGAAAATCCAAATCTTTTTCGAATTTTAATTGGTTCAAGTCCTCGCTGGTGCATTTAATGTCTTGTAAGCCTCGAAAGCCAATGTGCTCACGTGCTCACTGATGGTGGTGGAGATTGTCATAATGTCTCCCATAAGGAGCATCGTTTCTCCCTTTCCGACCTCTGTGATGAGACTCAAAAGGCAGTTGATTTCATCCTTAAGCGTCTCGGCTTTCTTCATCAGCGGTGTTGGCCGCTCGACCTTGACCTCTTCCTTCTTCTCACCAGACTGAGAAGCAATACACTTCTCAACAGCCTTCGGCACTCTCGGCTTCGGCAGGTTGCAGATGATGTTCTTCTCCTTCAATGCGAGAAGCCAGCGTCTGCCTCGCTCCGTCCAAAGAGGTCTTCTTGTGTACTTGCCCTTGATAAGGTGTGTAGTCACCTCAGTTAGCTGATAGGTGGAGTAGGGACTTGTCAGCATCCACTCATAACCCTGGTTGAACGCAAGGCCAACCTCCTTCAGCTCTTCGTACAACTTCTGTGCGCTGCTCATGCCCAACTCCTTCGCCATCTGCGTAGTGGAATAGACACCCTTTGTCATGTCGCACTTCTGCACTCTCTTGAAGCACTCATCGATTCTCTCCTGGAGATCACCGGTGATTTCCTTCTGTCTTGTTAACCACTCCTGGTCCTTTTTAACTTCGACCAGCATTTCCTTTGCGAACTCTTTCAAGCTCATATCTGCATTTGTTGCCATAAGAATCTGTTTAAGCAACCATCGAGCTCATTTAATAAAGAAGGGCAGCCGCTCATTACGCCCTCAGATTCACCTCTGCTAGCGTCCCAGCTTCGGCAGGTCGTAACATTGCAGTTGCCCTATTTAGTAGGCTCTTAGACAAAATTACTACCTTTATCCTATATGCAAAGGTACGAAAATTTTGTCAGATTACCAAATCTTTTAACCTAAATTACGAATTTAATTTATTGGAAATCAGAGAGTTAGATTTGAGGTAAGCGATAAACTTATCAAGCATTCTTGACGTTCGCTCTCTAATATCCGTTTCTGTAAAATCTGTCAACGTCTGTGACAGCATTCGTAATTCGTGTATCTTAGTTCCAATCCTCTCGCCTGTGGATTTGAACTCACCATTATAATACTTAATCTTGTCAGCAAATCTGTAATCGGATGCCCGAATATTAACTCTTCGTTCCAATACCGATTTGTTTCCCAACATTTCAAGAACCTCGTCACTCGACAATCCACCTTCCTTGACTTGTCTGTTCCTTGGGAAGATGTGTTCAATATCATATGTTGCGTCAAGAGGAAGCAATTCCTGGCTATCGAAAGAGAATGCCCACCACACAATCATCGACTTCGTAATCGCACGAGTGTTTGAAAAACTGAAGTTGGTGAATTGCGAACGGAACAATTCCTCTTGGAATAGATAGTTCTCGAAAGCAATCTCTTTGTTCTCTATGATATTCACCATCTCATTGAATACTGGTGCTCGCAAGGCTGTTATTCCTGGGTTACTGATAGCGTATGCCCAGATAAAGCCTATCAAACGATTCAAGAACAGATAGAACTTCTCGTTGTCTAGCATATTCTCAGCATTCTTATAGTGCATGAAATATACCGATACAATATAAGTCCATAAGCTGTTAGGCGCATAATTCAATACAAACAAGCGCTTTAGTACATCCACGGAAAAACGGTCTTCGTTCTGAGAATATACATCTTTCCAGAAGTCCGCAAGCAAGACTAGATTCTCTAAAGTCTGTTCTCGTCGAAGTAGAACATATCCATCTTTCTCATAGAACTTACGAAGTCCTTCTGTCATAGAACTACGATTAGTCAGCAATGCCCTCTCGTAGTACATATAGCGTGTAAACAACTCATCCAAAGGTGTTCCACGATATGGGTGGAATATTTGAGTAACGAGTTCGTCAAGCTCTTTCCATGTAGCGATAAACTCTTCCTTCTTTCCGATGGATGAGTAAAACTTATAGAGCTGTGCCTTGAAGATGTCTGAGTCAGACAATGGCTTACCTCTATCATTAAGCGTCGAAAATATCCTAAGAGCAGTATCTTGCGACTCAGCCTCTATCGGAAGTAGTACGCAGTTATTGAGTATGCGAGCTGGATATAGTGCAAAGAAAGAAGGGTATTCTTCAATGAATTTTCCTATCTTGTCTTGAAAGTATCTGAAGTTGGTCGCATACCGACTTTTTCCTTCTGATGTTCCTTTTCTGAGAATATCCATAAACTCTTCCTTGTCGTTATCAGTTGCAACCTCCGAATTTATCTTCAAGTCGTTTGGATCATACTCTCCGAACTCATTTGCTCTCCAAATGCACTTTTCTATGTCCTCTCGCATCTTGATAGAACGATTGTCTTTCATGTGCTCCAGGCGATTGTAGAAAGCTCGCAGTAAGAGAAGCAAGGTCGTAAGACGCTGCTGACCGTCAATGATTTCAAGTTTCCCTTCGTCATTACGGAATGTTACTATAGGACCGAGAAAGTAACTCTCTGAAGAATCGAAGCTGTCGCAGTTGTTATTCGGGAATGAAAAGGAAAATAAGTCTTCCCATAAGACCTTACATTCGTCTTCTCCCCAAGCATACGGACGCTGATAATCAGGAATCAAGAACGTAGCTTTTTTATCTTGAAAAAGATACTTTACGTTCTTTTGATCTACTATAAGCTTTGATGACATAGCAATTACATTCTACTTTTCATCAAACTCACCTTTCTCATCAAGATAGCGTACAGCTGCTTTCACGATAAACGAGAATCCTCTGAGTACAAAAGAACCTACCAGGCAAAGCAATGAGTCAATAACGTAGCCAAATGCCTGTACGCCACTAATACTTGAACTTTCATATCCATAACCGCCAGAAGTATTCAAGGCGTTTATCCAAGTTATAATTGAACCTATTATGGCTATAAATGAAACAACAGCTAAAATGTTCGAGATAGTTACAAGATGGTTTCCTACCTGTGGAACAAATTTTCTATTTCCCATATGATGCGCCCGTCATGCCGGTAGCTAAGCTTTAGTTAATAATCCGTCTATCAGATTAATAACGCATCATATGGTACTTTATTGTGTTGAACCAAAAAAATCAGATTATTTTTTTTGAGTGACTTTTCTCGCCCTGCATTCAGCTGGCGGTACTCATTGAAGTCTTTGTAGTGCTTGACCTTACCGTAAAGCTTCGGGTGGTCCATCATATCGTTCAGCATTTCTTTACTAAACTCGGTGAATCCAAAATTATAGCCACTCTCACCACCTTGTATAGCACCACTTCCATGTGTTCGAGATGGCACGTATTGATATGTGAGACTTATTCCTCCCTCAGATGTATATTTTGCAAGCTGATAGGATAGAAACTTTCCATCCTTTCTTACTATGTAGCCATGTAACTGATTTATAGCAATAACACGATAGCCTAGTTTCTTAATTTCCTCCAGTCTGTTTTTCATAAGCAAAGAACTCCATTCCGACACATATAAAGGCTTTCTAACGTTCACGTCGTGAAAGTTCTGAATGAACACATCAAGCTTTTCACAATCCCAATCTCTTGGATAAGTTATGTTGACACATCTTCGCAAGTCTCTTTTGTAATTAATCAGGACGAAAGTTTCTGTCTTAGACTCATACTTTCTTTTTAGCTTAACCTCTAACTCCATAGTTATTTCTTCTTGAATTTATAGTTTGGGCAGCTTCTCTTGTTTCCCATCGCAAGCAGTACCGGGAACAGCAGACCGTGCCTGCAACCATTTCCGTGCTCGTCAGCAGCCTCGCAAGAGAAGCAGCCGTAATACTCGTTAATATTTAATGCTGCCATTATTCGTAATCCCTAATGTTCAACAATACTGGAAATCTCGGTACTCCAGCGTCAGAATACCCTTGATGCTGAACAGTCGCCGCCATACCTATCAACTCGTCCTTATCGGCTAAGTATTGAGCTCTGAGTGACCTTGAACCTACCGGACGGGCACAGAACTCGTACTCTCCACACTTCAGTTTGAATATAGCGGTACCTGCATCATTGCCCTCCGCTTCCAAAACATCGACCACCTTGAACTCTGTCGTGTCGAACGATTTCAGCTTCATAAGGTCATTGCTTCTGCCCTCGGTATATGTTCCATCTGCATTTCTGATAATAGCACCCTCGTAACCGGTGGAAACGAATATCTTGTGCCATCGCTTGATGTCCTTCTCTGAATGAGCAACGAAAGTCTGCGTAAGGTACACCGGTCCGTTTGGATCAATGGAATCAAACTCCTCCTGCAGAACTTTCCATCTGGCAGAAAAGCTTCCCGGAATCTGTGCATCGTAGATGACCATACGTAGCTTGTCAGTCATAGCAGAATGGCACTTGACGGCAGAACATATCTGCTGGAAGGTCAATTCCTGGTGGTTGTATATCTCCCCATCCAAAGGAAGCATATCGCGATGTTTCTCTCCCCAAGCCTTAATCTGAGGAACATCATATTCCTTACCGCCTCTCGATGTGAGGTGAACCTCGCCACCATCTCCTTCATGAAGGATGCAGCGAACTCCGTCATACTTAGGCTGGGTGAAGCAAGGAAACTTCGTCTGTGACGGATAATATCTTGTTGCTAACATTGGTTTCATACGCTACTTAATATCTGAGGTTATTTTAATTCTCAATGGAGTGCCATTCACTCTGTGCGTGACGAAAGACTCCAGGTCCGTATAGAAGCTGCTGTAGCACTCTACACTAGAGCTTTCTACTTCAATGGTGATAATCTTTTTCATAGCCATTTCCCGTATCTCCTGTGAATCTCATCGTAAATGTAGGCTCCGCTCGTATGCGAAGCACTAAACATTAAGATGATGTCGTTATCTACCTTAATCTGACTTGTCCTGACAACCTTATCGTTCTTGACGTGGTCGCAATAGACCGTGTTGCAGGAGTGATATAGGCACATCGTGCGCCCATATCTGTCTGTTCCTATATTCTCTTTGTACATTGCTAGTCCTCCAAATCTACATTAAAAGCAGCCTCAATAACATCTTTGATGTCCTCTGTATAACCGAAAATTCCGTTGTACATTAGCCAATTATCCAGCAACTCCGTGTTAGTCATTTCGGCTACTTCACTCTCATTACACTCTGCCTCTACTACAAGGAACTCCATCAAATCATTCTTATCCATATTACTTGATTTTATTAATGTCACAAACTAATACATTACCTACTATAACGTCTCTGATACCTGCAATATTCACAAGCATCGTGGCGTTCTCGTTCTGAGGAAGGTCGTAAACCTTGCCTTCCTCATTAACTACCATTACCTGCGACTTGCTGAGTCGGACCAACTCGATGTGTCCACCAACAAATCCTCTCAACTCCTCCAATGAGAAATCCGTTCCGTTGGATGGCTCCACATTCTTCTGGGCGCCATCCGTGAATATTACTGTTGACAACATAGGCTAATCATTCTCTTTGCATTGTTTATAGAATAAGTCTGCGTCTTGCCGTCGATATAGACGTATCTCTGACCGAACATATCCTCAAAAACCTGGATGATGTGCTTCTTGTATTTGAGAAGCTTTGTTTCAAAAATACCGTCCATAGCTAAACCTCCTTTATTGAAATGTTCTTACTAGGGTTGTGGCCTCTGCTTACTGCAATGTCATAAGCATCTGTCATGTTCTCATAATCACTCTTGCTAACGTCCTTCTTATGTTCGAACTCAACCTTTTCTAAGGTCTTGTCATCCATACCGTGAAACACTTCCTTGTAGAATGTAACTAACAAAGTACCCATAATCTTTATTTTTTAATTGGTTCAACGATAGGTTTGCCTGTTAATCATCAACAGGGTATGCGATTTTAGTCTCGTACAACTTCTTGGTTGCCTCGAACACCTCTTCTCCCTGGAACATTCCGCAGTCTGCACTCTCGAAGCCCCCAGTCCTCTGCGTCTCCGTCAAATATACCATATGCTGAAACTCGGAACAATGTAGGTGCAACTGAAACTACATTGATTGCCATCTTGCCAGATGCTATTCTCATAAGCTCTGAAACCTCATTAACTGTCATTTCATCAAAGCGAGCATAAACTAAATTCTTCATAATCTTTATAATTTTAATTGGTTCAACTTATAAGGTAGGCTCTGAATAGTCAAAACTACTACCTTTTATCTATATGCAAAGGTACGAAAATTTTCTGATATATGCAAATTTACCAACGATTATTTTAGTTAAAAATACTAAATTATAAGACGTTGGTATTCAAATAGTTAAGGCGCCTACTCTCACGAGCAAACGCCTAGCTAACATGGTTTAAAAAGAAATTACAAGAAACCGCCACGTCTGAGCTGTGCATCGGTAGCATTGTTAAGCCACTCCTCGCACTTTTCTACGACGCCCGTACAAGCGTCCGGCGCATCATCGTGAGCGTTATATCCTTCCTTTCTGTAGGATTTCATATCATGGGCAAACTCCGGCCACAACTGTTCCCAATTAGAAGGGAAGACTAGTTTATTGTTTACCTCGCTGGAGCGAGTGAAGATTCTAATCTGTTTGTTCTTCGATTGCGTGAACGTTACGAACTGGGTGATTCTGTTTCCGTGTTCCCTTGTTATGCGCTCGACATTGCGGGCATAAGAGCGGCCACCGTTGTTACTTTCAACGAAACTTACCTCTGTCTGATTGCGCTTAACCATATTGGCTTGCGCTGGTTCCGTGTATTCCATCGGTCGCTTGGTGTATAGAACATCGGTAACATAGTAGCCGTCATCGTGTGCATCGAAGCATATAGAGCAAAGGAAGTCGAAACCGGTATCTGCCGAGTCGGTGTAGTTGCCGATCATTCTTGCATACCTTCTGTCCGGCAGCTCATCGTATGTTCTGAAGGCATGGTACATAAGACCTTCCATAGGGGTAGGGTTCTGCATGTACTGTGTCTCAAATACGAACTCGCTGGCATGCTTGATTTTATACAGCTCCTCCAGCGTATGCTTCCACGGCCACAAGGCTCGCTCCTTTCCGTCCTCGTCTGTCTGTATTACCGGGAGGGAAACAACCTTCCACTCATTTGGCTCAATCTCTTGAAGGTAACCGCACAAGTCGTGCTCGTGCAACCTCTGCATGACGATGATAATTGGCGTATGACGTGAGTTTACACGGTTACGGATGGTTGTCTCGAAACGTCTGTTGATAGACTCTCTAACGTTATCGGACAAAGCATCGTCCGGTCGTAAAGGGTCATCGATAACTATGGCTCCCGAAAAGTGACCGGGGTTGAACGTAGCCATAAACTTATCCATGTTCTTTATGTCTTCTTCGGTCCAGTCTGGCTGACCTGCACCAAAACCTGTGATCTGACCCAAGGTAGATGTAGCATACTCACCACCACCTGCCGTTGTGCTCCATTTTGATCTTGTGTTATCGTTCTTTCTGATTTTGACATTCGGGAATAGTGTTTGAAAATATGTGGAAGTTATCGTGTCCTTGACTGCCATAGAATTGTCCTGGACGAGACTTCCGGAATAAGATATGTGCAGAAACTTTGAAGCAGGGTTCAGCGCAAGACCATATGCGATAAACATCTGTGAACACAAGAGGGTCTTTCCGTAACGAGGGCTGATGTTGATAATCAGCTTATTCGTCTTTCCCCTTATCACATCCATGAGCGCATCACATATAATCCTGTGATGTTCGCCTATTACATACTCACGTCGAGCAGTATAGGCGAACATCTTAGTAGTGAATTGCAGCAGGGACGATGCCACTAACTGCTTATGAAGAAAACGTTGTTTCTCAAAGTCCATTTATCTTCTGTAATTCTTTAATATCATCCAAGGACAGCTTAGGGAACTTGAAGTCCTCGCCATCCTTGCCGGTTACTTCTTGAATATGCTTGTCTGCCAATCCGTTGAGCCTTGCAACAATGCTGGAATCAAACTGATGAAGCATGGCACCATCAATCTGCTGGGCCATCACGACATTCTCAATCTGTGTTATCACCTGCTCAAAGCCTGGTCTCTTAAGATTACCTCTCTTGAAATCCGCCCATTTCTGAACGATGCCACAGAAAGCACAAAATCCGACAAGGGTATAGGCTCTTCTGAAAACCCTTACCTCTTGTCTCATGGAATTTGTGGATTTGCCGCTGCCGCCTGCAATGGAGTTGCTACCAGTCTTTTGCTGCCAAGGGTCATTTTCAACATCATCACAGTAAGCTACAAACTTATCCCATAATTCCTGAGAAGACTTAATCTTGTATGGTCTTCCAACAGGATTGGGGATTCTATGTACGAAAGACTTTACTTTCGGCTGTGATGATTCATCTGTCATGGCTTCTTAACTTTTACTAGTTTACCGCAAGCGGAACAATTATACTCATAATACTCAGAAGGCTTGACCTGGATATTCTCCTCAACGCCCTTCATTTCCTCCTTGAACTTTTGGTCCTTCTGGGCTTCCGTTACGACCTTCTTAGCCGTATGGTTAGTTTCAGCCTTTGAAGGTGCGGCCGCAGGCTTCTGTTCCTTTGGCTTAGCGTTGAGTCCAAGCATACCGGCAATGCTCTCATCGAAAGCAAACTGAATGCTGTTAGGATCACCGAGATAGGAGAGCTCCTTGCGAAGCTTCTTCTCGTTCCAAGTGGCAAACTCGGACGTCTTGTCATCAGCGATTCTATACTGCTTAATCTGCTCATCAGTCAGATAGTCAACACGGATGCAGGGAACCTTATCCATTCCCAAAGCCTTAGCAGCCTTATACACACCGTTACCGGTTACAATCACGTTGTTCTTGTCAACGGAAATAGGCTGAGTGATGCCGAAATCCTTGATGGACTGCATGATTGCCTGTACTGCCGTCTCGTCGGTCTTGTGCGAACCGTCATGAGGCACGATACTGTCAATAGGTAACTCAATTACCTTATCATTAATCTTAATCTCTTCCATACCTGTTAATCCTCAATTTCTATTGTTTCCATATTTCCGCAATATGGGCAAACGACCTTCATATAATGTGAACCGTCCTCGCGCTCTTTGAGAACGAACAAATCCTTGGCAGGGTCTTCCTCCTCATCCGAAGGAGCTTCCTCGCTTTCACCAGCCTCTTCATTTGATGGAGCCTCGAAGTTCTCCTCTTCCACCTGAGAATAGTCATCTTGGAAACCACCATACTCTTCTGCCTGCTGGTTGATGCTGTCGAGGGAGAAGTTGAGCATCTGGTTGATATCCTCAAAGAAGAATGCCTGCATATCGGTAGGAACCTCCATATTGCGCAATTCCTCCAAAAGCTGGTCTTCATCAAAAGAAGACTTCTCTGCCAGCTTGTTATCGAGAATGCGGTACTTCTTTGCCATTTCGTCGTCCATATCCGAGTAAACGACAGGAACGAACTCCATACCCAACTGGTAAGCGGCCACGTATCTTGTGTGACCGGCAATGATTACACCTGCCTTATCAACGAGGATAGGCTTAACGAATCCAAAACGCTTGATACTCTCCTTGGTAGGCTCAACCGCATTCGTGTTGTCACGAGGGTTGTCATAGTAAGGAAAGATTTCACTGAGCTTAACTGACTTTACTTTCATTTCTTATCCTCCTTCTTCTTGGCTGTCTCTCTTGCTACGCGTCTCTCGTCGACAACCTTTTCGATAGCCGCATTATACTTATAGTTCTTGAAAATCTTGGCGAAACCGGTTACATACTTAAGCTTTACAAGTTCTTTCTGCTCCAGACCTACCTTTTCGCAAATCTCACGCTCAGACACACCATCTCTGAGCATATTGAAAACGATATTGACCATTCCATCAACAGAATGGCTTCCACGGGCACGGTTGTGTCTTACTGTTGATGCCATACGCTGGTCGATGTCCTTGTCTAGGACTACAATCGGCAGCTTTCCGCCACATCGCTCATTGATGTCCGCAAACTTGCGGATAACGAGGTTTCTGTGGAAGCCGTCGATGATTACATACTTCTGCAGCTTCTCATCCCAAATGGTAACGATAGGCATTGTGTAACCGTCTTCCCTCACGGATGTATAGAGAAGACGCATTTCCTTATCTGCCACATGGTTAGGGTTGTAGTTGTTGGCTACCACCATATCCTTGTCAACCCAAAGCACGCAATCTACAGGATTGACGTTCTCCGGAGATAAGGAACTGATATACTTTCTGAGGTCGTTCAAAAACTGCACCTTATCCTTGGCAGCATCAAACTCCTTCTTGATGTTCTCTTGAAGATTCATATTCCTTATTAGCTTTTTCTATTTTTACATAATTATCGCTCAGATACTGACGCAAAGAACGCTCTACGCTCTGAATACGCTTCATACCGAAATCTTCCGCAATTACGCAGACAGCACTTGTATAGCCAATCTGATGTATTACGTAGTCAATGCACTCCTGACAATGACCGGCTTTAGCTACATTTCTCTTCTTGGCAGCACGGTAACCTTTCTTGATAGTCTCTGCATTCTTCTTTTCTTCACAAAGATTATCTGCAAGATAGTCAACATATTCATCCCAATCCTTGAAATAAGGTGGCAAGTTATAGCAATATGTTGCAACTTCATTAAATACGTGTACAGACGTATTGACGTTTGCTACTCTTCGCACCAGCTTATCGTAGAACCATGGATCAACCTCCTTGATGAAACCTAAGTCGTGGATAGCCTGCTCATGAATGAGGGAACTTACTCGACACGCTCTGAGTGGCTTCTGCGTGAACTGATAGTTATAGAGCTTGCAGTACGGAAGCTTGTTGCTGAAGATGTAATACCATACATCATAAACCTTCCAATCCCAAATAGGGTAGAGTACCAGACTTCTCGGTGTGCCGTCTTTATAATATCCGCCACCACCTCCCCATGTAATACCTGGAAGACACTCGCCTCTAGTAAGACCCGACAATCGTGCCGGCGACTCCTCAATACGGACACCGCCCAAAGTTAGGTAGTCTTTTCCGAAGAGCATTCTGTGTACCTGGTCGAGGGACTTGGAGAAATACTGATTGTGAGGGATTTCCAAATCGCCATAAGAATCTGGCTCCTTCTCACGAATCCACTCTTCTCCTGGCCCCCATACATTGAACCATTTTCCCCTTGAGGCATTCCATTCCTGGAAGTATGACTGAATCCAATACGGCTCAACCCACGGTAAGTGCATGATGTATCGTACATACTCGATAGTCATTGGAGTCTCTGCCTCTTGGTCTAGGAAGAGGACAGGAATCTTTTCAATTCCCATCTCCTTCATAACCTCGTGCGCAAGGTTAAGAACCACGGTAGAATCCTTTCCTCCCGACATCGTCACGACAATCTTACGCTTACCATAAAACTCCCGAAAGATATATCTGAATCTTTCAAGAGCTGCCTCATAAACGTTTTTGTCACTGTAAAATATCATTTCTTATTTCTATTGTTTAATAATACCTTGTCGCTGGAATTACTGAAATGGGTGTCAAGGTAATCCTTAAGCCTGCCCATCATTTCATTGTTGTTGTGACCGCGAGCGGCATTGTGCATGATTGTTGCATATCTCAACTTCTCTTCGTCGAAATCGACAAAGCATACAGGAACCATCTCATATCCGATGACACAGGCGGCGCGGTATCTGTTCTCTCCGTCCACAATCTGCATCGTCGAGCGGTTGACAACGATAGGCTGAGTAAATCCGAAATAGAGCAACGATTTGATGAGAAGGTCGAAGCTGTCTGCATCATGCGTGTTAGGGTTATAGTCATTCGGATAAATGTCATCAACCTTGACGTATTCAATATGCAGCGGCTTCACCTGCTCAACCTCGATATTGTCCTTCGCCAATTTCAAGGCTAGATTTTCCTTAGAGTTTTTTGTATTCATCGAGAAATTCCTTGTTTACGATTTCTTTAACCCAATCCTTGCTTGACTTAGCCAAATAAGGATTCTTGAACTCACTCTCCCAATCTACAGACTCTACATCAAACTGGTTGTCGTAGGTCTTGCTGTTTCGAGGAATGCCACCTACGGCGCCTGGATTGTTGAACGTGCTTCTGTATGCACCGAAATGCTGAACCAAACCGGGAACGATAGCGTAAAGGTCGATACCCTTTGCCTGAAGGTATGCCTTAAGGCGCGAATCATCATAACGTGTCTGATCATCCGTCATCTTGTTTGATGTTTCAACAAAGTCCTTGGCTAGGTCATTTGGATATACGCTAGCCTGCAGCCAGAAGTTGGTCTTTGTAGAAATAACGTGCTTACCCTTTGCGTAACAATCAGTATAGTCACCATTTGTTGGATTGTAGAAACTGATAACGTTGTTTTCGGGAGCAAAAGAGAGAATATGTAAAATCTTGGCAAGAATGTTGCGGTCAAAGGTAATGTCATCGTGGATAATCATGCGATGGGTTCCTTCCGCTACCTCTTGCGTCAACGCTTGGGAATAATTGTCCCAAAGACCCTTACCTCGGTCCATAGAGATACTGACAGGAATACCATAAGGCTTCGTGCTGGTCTCTATCAACTTCTTAAGGTATTTGCCCTCACGTTCTCGCTTCGGAACGTTGAGGATGATAATCTGAGAGAGTTTAATCATATGCGTAATTATTTAGTAACTGTCCATTCTCCACCTCGCTTGGCTACCTTGCTTATGGCTACAGCCAAACGATTTCTGTTCATATCGCTACCATAGAAAACCTTACCTGCGGCATAGGCTGCTTGGGCAACAAGTCCTTGACCCATGAAGAAGTCTGTGATAGAGCAGAACGGAACATCCTTACAAATCTTGAACACCGCATCCCATTCATCCATTCCCTGGAGTCCCCAGTCTTCTGCCTGCTTGGTGCCTTGGATAATCCAGCACTTGCAATCTGGCTTATGATAATAGGTGTTCTCGTAGATTTTTACATGAGGGAACAGCGATTCTACCATAGGAACCAACTGTTTCTTATTTCTGTAGAAGCACTCGACGAATAGTCTGTCCGGATTAATCTGCTCGATGCACCTCTTGATGTGGGCAACGAACTCGTCAAAATTATCAACCGGGCATTGCTTCTCCGCCTTGGTATAATACGCTTTGAGGACACCTTTACTTCCTGCCGGGTCGATGAATACACAATCGGCATTCTTTGAAAACTCCGGAAGCCCCAAAGTAATATCGGCAATGGTAATCTTGCTACCATTGCCTAAACTGTAAATCTCGCCTTCTGTGATGGGGTATTTGTCAATACTGCCATCATAACGCAAACCTTTCTGTGATGTCATACGCAATTTACTATTAAATAATTGTGATACTCTGATACATTTTCTTCACCAAAAAGACTGCACAAGACCTTCTTTGAATAGAAAAAATGTCTGAACTCCACATCACACTTCTCATAAGTGACCGGATGATATTTTTCCTTGTAGAACATCAAGAACTTGCGAGCCTTGCACTGCGATATTGCCAGAACGGCATAACGGGAAAGATAAGATGGGGAACCGAACAATGCTACGATATTGTCGAAATTCCTGCAATCTAAACTCTTTCCGTCGAAAGGCTCACATACAACCCTATCCTTATAGGCTGGGTATTTGTTAGTGAACTGCTCCAACATTCCTTTACTAGGATCAATTCCTAGATATTCCTTTGGGTCGATTTCTGCAATCTCTGTCAGCAAGCCGGTACCACATCCGATGTCTAGGATTGAACCGCTGAGAGGTGGGAGCATTTGCCCCACCTCACGGTTCTCAACGAGACTCATTTCATCACGAAACAAAGTGTCGTACTTACTTGCTATTTTATCATACTGGGAATAATTCATTTTCTACTGTTGCCTGTTGCCAGGTGATTTTTTTACTTGAAATGGTTACGAAATTCTTGTGATTGTATATGTTACAATTCGGGAACATCGATTTCAGCTGCATTCTGTCGTAGGTGAAATGGTGCATTTCCTCGAACTCTGCAGGGGTGTAGTCATCCTTGTAGAACATAAGGCAATAATCCAGACCACTCTCGCCCAGCTTGCGAAGATACTGAGGCATGAAGTAGGAAGCCGTACCGAAAAGGGCTACCACAACGCTGTCTGCTGACATCCATTTCTTTATCGCCTCCTCAAACGAAATTGTGGAACATCTGCGGAAGAACCCTGTCGTCTTCTCCCTGAACTGCTTGATTGCTTTCTTGCTAGGATCAACTCCATAATACATTTCCGGCTTTATCTTGGTGAAAGCGACGAAGTCTCCGTTTCCGATGCCTGCCTCGAAAAATCTTCTGTCCTTGAACGTGAACATGATAGATTTTGCCATCACGTCCATTTCCTGATTCGAATAGATTCGCGGTACCGGCCACTCCAGGAAGTCGAACTCGTTGAAAACCTTCTGTCTGTTCAAAATCCAAGTAGTCTCGAATGGGTCACCCATCGTCCAATACTTGTAACCATCAATGTAAAGGTAAGGAAAATTATACTTCCCCCATCTTTCATGGACTCCATTGTCTCGCTGTGCGCTGACGAAGTAATAGAACTCGTCGTTTGTCAATGCGCACTTGTCTCTGTGAATGTACTCATGAGGAACGTCTATCATTGAAGTGGCCCATTGCCACTTACAACGCTTGATGAACTCTCTGAGCTTACTGTAATCGTATTCCATCGCTGCAAATTTAATAAAATATTTAATGATTAAATACTTAAAATCTAAAATTAACTATATTTTAACATAAAATTGTGCATATATGCGGCTTTGATAGTCAAAAACACCGCAAAATAGGCTCTTCTCATACGCAAAGGTACGAAAAAATCTCGATATATGCAAATATATTAAACTAAAATTTTAGCCAAAAATACTAAAAATTACGCCGTTCTACTAGCCATGTTCGGGAGCCTGGATTCTATCTGCCACAAATTGTCTTTGATAAGCTTTAGAATGGCATCATGAAAAGCGGAATTGATGTTTCCGTGGCCCTGGCATTGAACAACGGTAACATCGGCTAAGTTTACCTCGATTGTCTCCATACGCTGCCCGTTTACCTTGGCAGAAAGTATGAGGCAGTTCGGCTTTCTGTTCACATCGTAATAGCCGTTTCTGAATACGCAGTGCCCCATTTCCTTGCCCTCTTCAAAGAACTCCTGGACGGACTTAAGAACCTGTATGTCTATGGCGCCATCCTTTATGTCAATGTCAAAGAACTGCTTTCTCCTGTCAACATATACATTAGCCATTGCTTCTGCCTTTTTCTTATTCTCCTCTTCGGCTTTAGCAGCTTGCTCCAGATATCTGAGTTGCATTTTCTCTTCCGCAATCAAACGCAGCTTAGTCATTCTGTCCTCCATTTTCTTTTTCTTGTTGTCTGCTGCCTTTAGCCACTTGTCGTGCGCCTCACGAAGATTCTCCGGGCAAACTATAGAAGGGTTACGTACATCTTTCTTAAGATACATAATACTGTCGAGCATATCCCACCACAAGCTATCGTAAATATAAGAAGCCTTTCCGTGTCTGACAACAATCTTGACGGCAGACATTTTTTCTCTGTCGAAGACAGCTTCATGGTACTTACACACCTTCCACATATCAATATCACGTCTCATGAGAGTTTCATTGTATGGGTTAGCATTGACGGAACGGAAGATTTCGTCACACAGAATCTTTTCCCCGAAGTCTCTGAGAGCATATTTATACTTGCCTTGGACTGAAGCGTAATATACTCCATCGAATCCAATATCACGAGGATCACCCAAGAAACTCCATACAGTATGCGTTCTTACTTCCAACTTTCCGAAAGCAGAAAAAGCATCTTCTATATATCCGCTGGTTCTCTGCTTGGCAAGAAAAACATATTCCCCGTCTTTCAACCATTGCTGCATACACTCCTTGAAGTAAATCTTCTCCTTAATCATCTTGTGGAACCGGAACTTCACTCTTACCTGAAAGTATCTGAGGACCTGCCATCCCTTGAATGTGCATACTAGATAGAAACATCCTCTTGAAAATCTGTCACCATACTTGTAAGCATCATCTTCAGAGATGCAAGTCTTGATGGCCCACTCACGTTGCTTGTCTGATAACTCCGGAATTCTGTCCGAGAGTTTTACAACTTCACGTTCTGTCTTGTTTCTTGGCTTCATAACTCACATATTAAAAATCAAACAAACTCAACTGACCAATCTCAGCATCTTTCTTTCTCTGAGCCTCGGCTTTCTTCTTCAAGCGCTCCTTCTCAGCGGACTCCTTCTTCTGGAGTTCGATGATTTTGGCTTGCTTGAACTCCTCCTCAGCCTTCTTCTCCAGATTCTCCTTGGTCTGGTCTGAGAGATTTGTAACAATGGTGCAATTCTGATTCTTGGTGAATGAAACTTCTTCTTCATTATAATAGTGAATTGCAATTCCATAAATCTCATCATCGTCAAACCCCTGTCTTCCGGATTTCTTGACCTCTGAGATAATAAAGTCGCAGCAATCATCGATATTCTTGCCAGGCTTGGCGTAATCCTTTGCGAACAACTCATCCTCTGCTGCACGCTTGTCAAGATATGCCTTGATTACCTTCTTGAATGTTTCTGATCCTTTCATAACCTTTCCATTTTTTGAAACCTATAGGCTTGTCTCTAAAACCCTTACGGAATGCTTCTCTCATAGAGATGCAAATGAAATCTACGCTGCATTGTGCCAAGCCCGTACAAAACGCACAATCCTCGCAATCATCCATTGGTTCCGCTACGTACACGATGCCGTTAATGACTATCGCCGCTTTCTCCTTGAAGACTGCCATTCCTTTTCGCCAGCAAGACCTTTGCCCTTGTTAATCTTCTAGCCAAATCTAAGTCTCTAGACATTGTGGCTTTTTCATTAATAAAAGCAGCTGCTTTCTGCAAAACACTAAGCAATTCTCTGAACTCAGTCTTCGTTGTCTTCACTTCCATACGCTTCCTGTGCCGTTATAATTCTACAACCGGTGTAATCGTCTGCAGAAAGGACAATCTCACCATTATTAACCTTTTCTCTAATCATAGAGCAAGCATCCGTGTTTATATCTGCCTCTACGGTTATTGTCTTACTCAAAGTTTCTTGAATGCAAACATCATATTTCATATTATGTTACCTCCCATGTTTCAATGTTAAACTCGTAGCTTTTACCGCTACATTGACTTTGCCCAATATTGCGCAAATCTCTAAGTTGCTCTTCCGAAGCTCCGTTGGCCTCGGCTGTTGCGTAGCATTTCTGAAGGCTATCGGCTACTCTAAGTAATTCGCCGCTTCCTTTTGTGTGCCAGGCATCATCTTTATAAATTAGATATACCTTCATAATTAAACCACTTTAAAATGAACACTAGTTTTATCTTCTCGTTCGTCAGCAGTACAAGCTAGGTTTGCACAAGTAACTTCTTGATCGTGAAGTGGAACGTTAGGTACACAAACGACGCAATTAACACAATCTCCACATTCCGCTACCACGCAGGTTTTCCCGTTTATACTAAGCTTCTGTCCGATAAGGATAGTATGTTTGTACGCCAAAACTGCTGACCGCGATAATATCTTTCCCTTTCATAATCAATCCTCCTTTTCTTTTAAGTAACGAAGGTATAACTGACAGTTGTCGCAATCAGAATTGCATTTGTAACTGTACTCATTGGCGCAAGCCATAAATAATTCACTTCTTTTCATAAGCGTCCCGATAACTAATATATAAGTCGTAAATCATCTTCTCGCAAGCTTCCATGTCTTCCAGCACATCCCTCATGCGATATGGTGCTCCGTTCTTTCCATGGCCCTCGTTGTCTAACCATAAATATGTTTCACTGTCAGCATCAAATTCTACGTAACGCTGGTGGATGCTGTTGATCAATTCTTCCGCACTTTCAAATGGTTCGATTGATATAGAGAAGTCTTGACCTGCAGGTGAATATTTCGAAAAGAGCAATCCTTTCCCATTTGTGTATTCCTCTTCGGTGACAGTCCAGGAATCGGACTCTGCTATTTTTATTAATTCTTCTATTTCCATACTGATTAAATTTTAAAGGTCGGGTGCCGTCTTTCCGAGCTGTCGCAAAATAAAGAATATCAAACATTGTTTGTTATTTAATCCCGACCATTGATTAACGATGATTTTTACTTAATTCTACATGTTTCACCTCCAATCTTATTAAGTTTAACTTCCATATCCTGTAAATCTGCCAACGGCAGAACTTACGCTTTCATTTGTTACAGACCCAGGCTTCAAGAAGTACTTGTAATGCGTACTTCTCTCCAACCTCTTACTCCAGCAGAAACCGAAAGCATCGAACTCCTTGCCGCACCATTCATGTGCGTAGTAATATTCGTTAGCATGTACCTTTTGCTCCTTACTGAGCTGAAAGAACAATGCACGATACTTGTTGCACTCTGTTGGATTCTCCTTGAAATCCTTCTCAATCTGCTTACGCTTCTCAGTATATTCAGCCAATTTCTGCTGGTATTCCTCCTCGCTATCGCACAGATAATAATCTGTGTCTGTCCAATGACTGTCCCAATAGGAATTGGAAGACTGATGTATATGATAAATATTCTTCATAATTGTATATTTTTGTTGGAAGGTAGGCTGCCGTCTTTCCGGCTGCCAGATAAGAATAAGGTATCTAACTAGTGGGTGTCCTTACTACCCGTTATGTTAAACCTTACTTTTGCCTACCTTTATAATAAGTATATAAATCCATCATGCTATTGTAGAACCACTGCCATGCGACAATCTCCTTCTGCTCTTTGGTAATATCCAGGGCATCAGTAATCATCTTTCTGCGCCAGTTTATCAGTCTGTCACATGACTGGATGATTCTTGCAATCATCACATGGGCGACATTCTCCATCATTACCGCCTCGCCATTTACCATCTTCAGGGCGTACTTTTCTGCAGCATCGTGCCAAAGGTTGTAGGCTACAGAATCATTATTGAGCATCAGATAGAGTTCTTCCATGTCTGCCGTTCTCGTGTATTGTACCATTTCCTTTACCAACATAGCTAGCCCTCCAATTTGTCTATATACTCTTTTCTTGCCTCCGCGAATACCTTAGCTTTGCGCTGGTCCGAAAAAAACTCTTTGACGGAGAATCCCAATGCGATAATACCATTCTCAAAATCCCATGTATATCCGCATTCATGGTTGCCAAACTCATAGATGAGAGCATCCTTCAAATTCTCGTCATTTGAATAGAACTCCTCGTCCTCCTTTACTGAACGCTCGGAAAACTCGATGAACAGATGGTAGTCCTTTGTGAGGCAATAAGCACCGGCACCGATGGAACATATTTTTTCTAGGTCTTCCTTACTTGTGGTAAGCCCCCCCATTCTGCCATCATTTTCTCAAACTGCTTATCGCCAAAGGCTGCTTTCATCGGGAGCTTATTGAACTCCTTGTGTTGTTTGGCTTTATAATCTACATATTTCATAACTCATTTGATATTTATACGCTTATATTCTTACACATATTCCCTGGTCAACACCACCTCTGTTATAATAGCGGCTGCACGTAAAGCCAAGGCTAGTCAGCCAATCCGTAATAGCCGGATGGAATTTGTATGGAGCATAACAGTCTCTCCACCAATCCTTGCTATCTGGATCTGGAATTTTCCAATCATACGAAAAGTGTGCTGCGCCACCGATTAAAGCGTAATCATTTTGTATCAGGTTCTTCTTGATATAAGCAAGAAGCTTTTCCTTGTGTTCCTCAGTGAGTTGAGAAACTCTAGCTGCTCTGATTGCATCGATTAAACTCATACTCGTCTCCTCCTTTACATAAGAACTACAATGTAGCCTAATGACTTGATAAGATTGAAATTTGAATTTCTCATAATTATTCCCTTTCTATTTTTTAAGATTAAAATTGTATAATAACGCCAAATGGCTATCGTCTAACTCTCTCCAATCATCAACTGTGTCAAGATAAGCCTTGACTTTTGAAAGCGTAATTGGAACCGTTGGATAAACAGAACAAAATCTGCGAAGCATGTACTCTGATAAAGATTCTTCCATAGCCTTCGAATTATTAATGAAATCTTCCTCATCGTCAGCAAGCAGACCTTCAGCCTCTTCCTTAAATTCATTAAAGTCCTCATCCGTGTCTTCATAATTCAATGCCTCTCGAATTATTGCCCACAACTTTCTCTGCTTTTCGTTAAGCGAGTTTAATTTTGTATTCATAATCTTTATAATTTTAATTGGTTCAACTTGTAAGGTAGGCTCTGAATAGTCAAAACTACTACCTTTTATCTATATGCAAAGGTACGAAAATTTTCTGATATATGCAAATATACTAACGATTATTTTAGTTAAAAATACTAAATCGTAGTACTTTGTAACTATCTGATTATCAGAATGGTGCATCTGCTTCTTCTGGCTTTTCGAAAGGAACCTGTACATCTTCGTTGATTAAATTCGTCTTGAAAAAATTTGTCGTATTTTTGTTGAATCCCATAAAGAATTTGAACGTTCCGATATTACGTCCCTTGGCAACGTCTATCATAGCCGTTCCGTCAGTAGGATAATCGTCCTTGTTATCAAATGGGGCAGGGTACGCTCTGTTGTAATACTCTGCTCGATAGACTAGGATGACAACATCGGCAGCTTCTCCTATCTGTCCACTATCGCGCAGTCGGTTCAGATTCGGCTCCGGGCAGTTACTATCTCTAGACAACTGACTTAGGGCGATGATCCATATGTTCAGTTCCTTTGCGAGGTTCTTGAATCTTCGTGCGGCATCACCCATAGCCTGCTCCCTGCTGAAACTCGTACTCCTGGAGTTTACGTTAAGAATCTGCAAGTAATCAACTACGGCTCCGTCTATGTCCTTCTGCATCTTAAGCATTCGGATGGAAAGAAGAATAGAATCTATATTTGACGTGCTCTTGTCATCAAAGAATAAATTCTCTCCGGGCAACTTTCCTCTAGCATCATCAATCATCCTTATCTCGCTTGGCGCCAGACTGCCCGAATAGAGGATATTGTTGGCCGGGATGTTCGTCTTGGCAGAAAGCAGACGTGCAGTAAGCTGCTCCTTCGTCATTTCCATAGAGTAGAAAGCAACCTTTGCTCCGTTCTCGATGGCGTGTCTTGTCATGCAAAGTGCGAGGCTCGTCTTTCCTTGAGAAGTTTCACCGGCTACGATAATCAAGTCAGACTTCTGCAGACCTCCCTTTTCATCGAATCTCTCCATACCGGTCTTGGTTCCTGTCGTGACACCTCCAACGGTGGCATTCTTAACCATTATCTCATTTAGACTATTCATTGCATCATCGAGCGTGAACACTCCATCTGCTTTCTCAAATACTCCTCCGATACTCTCTATAGCCTCTTGGTGGGCGTCTGCGGTCAGAATCTCTTCCGATAATCCAACCTTGGAAAGCTGCTGCCCGACAACCCAGAGTTTTCTTCTTCTACCAAGGTCCTGCAATCTGATGGCATGATATTCTACATGTGCAGATGATGCAATCTGTGCCGAAATGTTCATCAAGTCCAATGCTGTTACATTCGACTTCTGCTTACTGAGCTCGGCAGAAACAGATATGACATCTATCGGCATACCTTGCTTTCCCATATTATCAACAGCCTTCCATATATCCCTACACATGGGGTCGTAAAAACAGTCTTCATCTAGATACTGGCTTACTAGAGTGTATGCGGTAGGATCAACAAGAAGACTTCCGATAACATATTGCTCAGCCTTTGGGTCATTCACTAATGGCTGATTCTGATATGGTGATTGTGCTAAACTCATCTGAACGATTCCTCCTTGAAGCTAACTATCTTGAACATTTCCTTCATTCTGTCACCGATACGCTGATTTCCATATTTCTCCGATATATCAGCCGCTCCGAAATTACTTGAAATAAAAGTCGGAAGTAGATTCTCATACCGGTATTCAATCAGCTCCGTAAACGGATAAATGCAGTTTCCGAAACTCACAACCTCAGTTGGCTCCTCGCAAAGGTCGTCAATGAGAAGGTATCTCGTATCTTTGAGGGAACGGAAGTCTGCCGGTGCCTTCGCCACGTTAGCCATGTCTCTTGCAGAAATGAAACGAGGATATTTGTCACCCTCACAATATCTGATTTGGTTGGTATCTACGAGATAAACGAGCAGGTCACGGATAGCTTTAAGCATCGTGGTCTTTCCGTTTCCAATGCTTCCTGGAAGGAATAGACCATAGAAGCGTGTTTCCGTTGTAAGGAAATCGCCAACATCTGACAGATTTCGCTTTATCTCCTCTGTGAGAACAAATGCGTTCTTACGCTTTTCAACCTCTCGCTTGTAGAATGCGTAGAGGGCATTCTTTATCTCCCGATTATCTATTGGCAGAGCCAAACCCCGATTCATAGGCTGCTTTGGACTCATACTTCGGGACACCTGATTCTTTTCTGTATTTGTTTCCATTGCTTGTTACGTTTTGTTTATGATTCTTCATTTCTGAAACTATCTCGTTATACTGAGAGTCTATCTTGTTGACAGAGAAATTGTTCATTATCCAAGTCTTGTCAATAAGATGCAGGAACTCACTCCACGCTTTTAGCAGACTATCATCATCCGTCGGCAGCGGCGGGTTTTTGTGACTTCTAGCGAAAGCGATTTTCTTTAGGATAGAGTTCATTGCCTTCGCATCTTTAGCCTGCCAATAATATGGCTCTCCGTATAGCTCTAGGAAATAAGCCTCGAATATCTGCCGACCTCTATGGCATGTAGTATGTTCTTTCGATGGCTTCTTACACGCGCTCGTACGCTCGGGCGAGAGAAAGAGTTCGTTAGAACTCAGCCGTCTGCTAAGACAATTTTCTTTTTCTTTTTCTTTTATAGGGGTTTTAGGGGGAAGGTTTTCTTTTTCTTTTTCTTTTGGATTTCTAGCATTTGCTACGTTTTTTCTAGCATTTGCTTGGCATTTGCTAGCATTTGCTAGGATTTCTGTAGCATTTGCTAGAGAATTTGTAGCATTTGCTAGAGATTCGCTAGCATTTGCTACGTTTTTTCTAGCATTTGCTTGGCATTTGCTAGAAGACTCCTTTACGTTTTCTGCGAAATTTCTAGCTTTAGCTGCACCTCCGGCACGACCGGCTCTAGCTCTAGCTTCGCTGACTTTTCTTGCCTGCTCGATAGTGTCTGAAAGTTCCTTAGAATAGAAATATTCTTCCTCAACCTCAAATAAATCGAAATCCTCAACTACAGATTGCACCACAGAAACATCAACACGCATCTCATAAGCTATCATAGAATAATCCTTTGACAGCTTATGATCCTCGTCTTCCTCCAATAACTGCATGAGCGTAACATAGATTCCATAGGCAGCCATGCCATGTTCCATTCTTGCTCTCATTACTTCTGGAGAGTTACTATTTTTGATGCAATTATATTTCATAATCTTATTGGTTCAAGTCCTCGTTCTTAATGAAGCATATCTTACCTCGCTTTATGCTATTTGCCAGGGAGTCAACTTCTGTCTGTAACTTACTGTAAACTGCACTTTGCTGCTTAGAAATAAAATTATGGATAGAAGGGCTAATCTTTAAAGCGATAAAAGCCATCGCCTCCAAAATCTTAAACTCACGATACAACACACCTGCCGACTTGAACTGTTTGTCCAAGCCTACCAAGAACGTTCTGTAGTCCTTGATTCCTTCAAAATCTCTTAGAAATTCTGTCTCTTCCATATTGTATAATATTTTATTTATAACTATATTGTTTCTCCTTAATGCAAAATTACGAATTTTATCTGATATATGCAAAAGAATTAACTTAAATACTCAAAAATACCAAAATATATTTAGATATATATTTGGCTATCTCAATTTTTTTTAGTACTTTTGCAGTAAGTTTTTTCCATTATATTCTGTAAAAGAATATTGTATGGGTTTCTCTTTAGCCTGCTGGCGAGCAGGCTTTTTTTATTGGGATTATTTGGCAATTTGAAAATAATTCATTACCTTTGCAAACAAATCCCTTTAAAGTATAATCTTTATAGGATTTTAATTGGTTCAAGTCCTCGGTGTTGTGAAACACTGGGGACTTATATTTTTTACAGATTAACGGTGATACCTTTCTCATAACTCAGTCTCTTTACTTCATTAGTATAATACTTAATCATTTTCTCCAACTCATCGTCATCCCATTTCTTGATGGAGTGAGCACGCTCTCGCAGGGTGGAAAATCGGGAAACACCAATCTTCTTTATCAGATTCTCCTGGTAGTATATAAGATGGTCTGACTTCACTCTGTTACACCCGATACATTCTGCATTGCAGTTATCTTCATCAAATCTGGTGGCCATGTTGGAACGTCCGAAGAAATGACCGCAATCAAGCTCTCTGTACGGCTTTATCTTTCCGCAGCTGATACATTGTCCCATGCCGCTCGGCATGCAGTCTCTCAGACGTATATACAACGCAAACACCTTGTCTAGTCTCTTGACTAAATTAGGCTTACTCTTCTTTCTCTTTTTGGGAGCAGAAGGAGATTTCTTCTTTTTCTTATAAATTGGAAACATTTCTTTTGAATTTACATGTAACATATTTGTCCGTCATGTTCGCAAAATCAATACATAAACGGCAAGCTAAACTTCCTACATAAATTGGTTCTTGTGTAAATACTCCCTTTCTGCAATGCGGACAGAGAGTTAAATACTCAGTTCCTAATGCGGAATCTCTTTGCTTATATTCAATAAGCTCATTTAGAACGCTCATCTTAGTACGACATTAGTTAATTGTGTTCCTCTGGAATACACCGCCCATTTCGTGGTTCCTGGAGGTCTGCTAATAAAGAGGTCTGCGACATTTCCGAATCGGCTATAGTTTCCCGACAAGTCAACTATCCACCCGTCCTTTCCTTCAAAAGGTCTGATAGCGCGACCTACCATCTGGTAGTAGAGTCCGAGAGATTTCGTCGGGCGTGCTAAAATAACGGTGTCTAGGGCAGGGTAGTCGAATCCCGTAGTCAGCACACCTACATTGGCAACAACCTTTATTTCTCTCCTCTTGAATCCTTCAAGAATGGCTTCACGCTCCTTTTTTGGTGTTTCTCCTGTCACGATGGCGGCATTGACTCCGAGTGATTGAAGCTTATCAACCAACTGCCTGGCCTCCCTTGTGAAAGCGGTAAATACAAGTACTCCCTTTCTAGGAATGCCGCTTTTAGGCTGCAGAACCTTGACTACAGTGTTTGATAACTTATCGTAGAATCCGCTACGCTCATACTCTGCGAGGAGACTTCTTTCATCATAATCTGCACCGGTGGAGTTGCTTCTGACTCTTCTTAAATCCAATGTCGTCAAATCGTAATAATGCAAGTCTGCGAGATAACCTTTAGAAAGCAGCTCTCCAATCTGACAACAATAGATGACCTTTGAAAATATTCTAGGTCTTACTCTCGTGAGGAACTTCAAGATGGAACCTCCTTCGGCACGATCAAGGCGGTATGGCGTGGCTGTTAATCCAACAACCTGTCTGTTCTTCGCTTCTATGAACTCCTTGTACTGCCCAGCTTTAGAATTTACGTAATGGCATTCGTCAATTATGATGTTCTTGAAACAATCGAAGTCTGACATATGGTTCATTACGCTTCCGATGGTGGCAAAGGTTATTCTGTTTATATCCTTACACCCTACAGAGGCACTATAGCAACCGCAATCGAAGATACCATAGCTTTGCAGCTTGGCAAAGTTCTGCTGGAGTATTTCCTTGCTAGGTTGAAATACTAACAGCGGCCCTTCCAGGCGAGAGGCGATATCTGCTATCACCAAGCTCTTTCCTGCACCCGTAGGCAGGATAACCAATCCGTTCTTGTCAGCCTTGCTAGTGAACAGCCTTACGGCTGCATCACTAGCTTGCTTTTGATAATTTCTAAGAGTGTACTTCATTACTCGCCGAATGGTAATTCATCATCGTCATCATCTGAAGACTGCTCTGGCTGAGCTTCTTCTTTTGGCTGCTCCTCTTCTGGGAACTCCAATCCGAAGACCTCTTTCATGCTCTCACGATTCTTGACCTCATTTGCCCAAATCTCAGAACGGTCCGGGATAGCATAAGCCTTTGCAAGTAAGAACTTCTCGGTATTTGCATCCCAATTATATACGAGATAGTAACCTGCCAATGCAATACAGAACACGTTCTTCGACTTAAGACGCATATCAACAGTTCCCTGGCGCACCTCAGCGGCGTACTTGGCTACTTCCATAAGGACAGAAGCATAAGCCTCTTCTGCATCCTTCTTCATCTTCTTGGCTTTTTCCAAAGCCTCCTCCAATTCCAGCTTGCGGGCTGGCACCACGTTCTCCTCGAGTGTGCAATACTCCTCTCTGATGTTCTTCTTCTCGAACTCATCGAGGAAACGTGTAACCAACTCATTGTCAGGGAAGGTCGCCGTGAAGTGCTTTCCGACAAACTTAAGGATGTCTGCCTTATTCTTCAAAGGCTTCTCTCCGCAAAGGTTCTCCTCGGTCAAAGCAAGGAAGTCCAACTCCATTGGGAACATGTCTTTTACACCTTCCTCCAATACAAACTCAATGTTCTCAGGAACATAATTTTTCAAATCTGATTTCATAATTATAAATACTTTTCATATAATGCTATCTGTTTCTGAGCTTCAAGCAAGGCTGCTTCTTCATTAGGCTCGGGTATATACAACCCTGCAACCATACTTGAATAGTTCCGAAACTTCTCAATAGCGTCTGTTAATTCTTTTGTGTCAAGGTCAGCCGTGCTTCTCCAATAAGTTACAGGCTGTCCTCTTCTATTTGTTCTCTGCTTCGCAAAGATTTCTCTGTTCACTATCTGCTTGAAAATGTTATACTTCACATATTCTTCATCGTAGCCGAACTCTGATGCGAAATACTGAAGGCACACATGCAGATAGCTGTTTTGGGCGAGGGAACGTGGACGGTGCTTTTTCTTCACCTCCACGATAAAACCCTTTCCGCTTTTCAGGGCATCCATGTAAAGGCCATTGCAATAGTCCTTGTAGTCTGCCCTGTCCTTGTCATTGTTGAGATTGAAAATCATAACTAGAATGGCAAATCATCTTTGCCCGGCTGCGGTGCCGGTGACTGAACTCCTTGCGGCTGCGGTGGTGGAGGTGCTTGCTGCTGCGTCTGGCCACCTCTCTGATACTTTTCTATCTTGTAACCCGAAATGGTATTGAAATACTTTACCGGGTCATTTGCACTCTTCTGATACTTGGTACCTTGAAGAGCAAAAGATATAGTAACAATCTCGCCAACTGCAAAATCAGCAGGATCATCTACATGCTTTCCGCTGAACTCAAAACTTGGGTAGTTCTCGTACACCTCTCCAAAGTTCGAGTGCGTACAGTTAAGAACCACGATTCTCTTTTTAAACGGCTCTCCACCGCTCTTACTTGGTATTTCCTCGACATTGCCGATAAGTAATACCCTTCCTGTCATTGTATTAGCCATCTGATTCTGTTAATGGTAAATATGGTAATAATTCTCTCATTTCTACCCATTTTAGGAAGTCGCGCACTAGGGCGTGGTTCTTATCTTCCATCCCCGGGTATCTGTAACAAGTGATTGCTGGCTCATAAGGAGTAAGCTTGAGACCTCTCACGTCTCCCTTGTGCTTATCCTTATTGTAGCCCTCAAAGACAAACAAGTCAAAATGGAACACATCAGCTTCAAACAATTCTAGGTAAAGCTGCCATTGGCAACTATCTATATAGTCTTTGTCTGATACCGGTCCGTACTTAGTCTTGATGTCTCTTATCTCTAGTCCGTCAATCATATCGGCACATCCCGTGATAACGGCATCGCCGAAATCCTTATATTCACGAACCTCATGAAAGGCGCCAGAATGCTCATTCCTGTATTTCAAAGCAACCTTGCATTGTTGAATGTCGAGAATCGCTTCACCTTCATCAAAGACGAACCTTCTTCCTTTTGGAACGGGTTCTGTCTTATCTTTCTTATAATAGGTGAAATGGCGAACACCTTCCGGCTCCTTGAAGCAATGGGGACTGCCAGTCTCCACGATGGAGTGAAAGGCAGTTCCTATTCTTGTGTAATCGTTGCCCTCAAACTTCTTGGTGATATTGTCTATAACGTCCTGCTCTGTAACATAAGCATATTCGCCAGACATATACCGTCTGAAGCTCTCTAGCTGGGTAACTCTAATCAAAGGCTTCATCATGCTGCATCCTCGTGCTTGACGAACTTCTTACCTTTCTTGTCAAAGTCAATGCCTTTGACAGCAAGTTCCTTGATCATCTGATTCATGAATGCCTTCTGATGAATCTTGTTCAATCCGTGGGCAACCTCTATGAGAGCATTTGCATCATCTACAGTCTCCACGGCTGCAAGCTTCTTTCGTGCATCATCAACGGCTTCCTGCGCCTTAGCCTGAGCATCGGACTTATTCACGATAGCTTTCTTCACCTTCTTGATGATGTCTGCCATGCAAGTGTCAAACTCCTCAGTTCCGTAAGCTGGAATCCAAGTGTCCTGCAGGTCTGCAACATTCTTACCAACACGATTGTCCTGTGGCTCGAACTTGATGACGCGATTGCCGTTCTCCTTGCAGATGTAACCTACCTGGTCCGCAATACGGATGAGTAAGTCCTTGCTCTGTCCTGTACAGTCTGGAGAATGCTTGATGTAATCTCCTTCCTGTGTCTCCTTGTCGTGACAGATGAAGATGATGTCTGAATTGTTTGAACGGAGAATGCCGACAAACTGCTTGAACAATTCTCCCATCACACCATATCGCTTCAATGAGTTAGTTCCCAGCTTAGGGTCTTGCTGAATAGCAAAAGCGTTGAGATAGTCATCGAGCATAGCCTTGGCTGTGTCTACTACGATGGTCTTACACTCACTGATCAAACCTGGCTTCCAAACCTGCTTGCCATCCTCAACAACATAGGAACCGATAACCTCAGCATTGTAGATGTCTTCCCAGCGTGAAGCCGTGACAACAATGTCTGGACGCTGAACGGCACGGTCAAATCCTCGGTCGGTGTCGATGAGTAAAGGACTGTTGGCTGTAGTAGCCAAAGATGTCTTACCGGTACCTGGAGTACCATAAAGTACGATAATCACTGGACGCTCTGTAACAACGTCATTCTTTCTAATAATTGGCATAAACTAATATTTAATTGTTAAACAAATTGTTCTTATTTGCATAGGTGATAAACTCAGAGAGCTTATGTATTCCTAGTTTCACATACACAGACTTTACGTGCTGATGTATCGTGTTCGGGGAGTTGAATAGCTCGGCTGCCGCCTCCTGCTCGCTTCGTCCCTCATAAAGCAGTTTCATCACGCGCAACTCCGCAGTAGAAAGATTAGCATTAAACCTTGGCATACATACGATACCTTCATAAGGACATTCACCACGCATTGGGCATTCGACCTTCTCGAAGTTGAACCTTCCATCCTTGTCAACATCGACGACATCAAAAGCCGTAGTGTCGAGTCGACAAAAGTTGCATTTGCAAAATCGACGCATCATGAGATACTGATAATAACTCTCGTTAGGTGCGCTCTTGGAGTAAATCTTCTCCAACGCCTTGTATGCTTCCGGATAGCAAGCGCGAACCTTTTCCAAGATGTATTTCACCAGCTCTGTATGTGTCTCATCGACCATGAAGTTCTTTCCGTCTGACGTCTTACACCATAGCTCATCCTCGAACATATAGAACTCTAATCCTTCCATAAGTCCTCCTCGCTAATGCCTGTTAGCTCACACAATACTTCTACATGGATGTGCTGCTGTGGCTTCATGCCATATAGAACCCAATTCCTAACTGTCTGCTCGGTAACCTTGCAGCGTCTAGCGACTTCCGTGATGAAGTCGTATCGCGGGGCACTTCTCATCGGTAACCCCTGATAATAACCTTTTAAGGTCATTTTTTGAGATTTTTCCTCAAAAGTGTTTGATGTTTGAATATTTTCCATTATCTTTGCACTATGTTTTATATCTTTATGCAAAGATACAAATATATTCTGATATATGCAAATATATCGAAAAGATTTAGTCAAAATTAACAAATTTATACAGATATGTTCAAATATAAAGAATTTAGAAGAGCTCACGGACTATTTCAGTCTAAGCTTGCAGAAATTATGGGAATTTCCCAATCTAACATTTCGAGATACGAAACAGAGGGTATAGATCCTACACCTGCGCAGTTTCAGAAACTATACGATGAGTATGGAGAAGAAAATGTCAAGGCTTTCGAGGTAGAACCTTCTCAACTCGTTAATGCAGAGAATAATGTAAACAGTGGCTCTGGAAATCAGAACAACGGAATCCAAAGTAATGCTGATTTAGTAGAAATTATAAAGAGGCAGACTGAGATGATAGCAAAGCATATCGAAAAACAAGATGATATAAATGTACGTCTCATGAATCTTCTTGAAAAATTAACTTTGAAATGAAACTGAATATTCCCGATTGTGCCCTGGATATTAGCGACAGGTTCTTCAAAGCACTTGATGTTCTCAAAGAACAGAGAAAAATTAAAGGCTTACAGACTTTTACAAAAGAGTTTGGTTTGAACTATGGTAACATGAATACTCTAAAGCATAACAGAGATAAGCGTACTTTTCGTATAGAGTATCTTGCTTACCTCGCTGAAGGGTATGGTGTATCATGCGAGTGGCTACTGCTTGGAACCGGTCCCATGTTTACACAAACGTGTTCCAAAAGCGAAGAATCTCAGAACCTTTGAAACGCTGTCCGTGAACTTTTTGCATAGACTTTATATATCCTGCGTTCACATAGGAGCGCAGGGTGTTGCGATGTATACCCAACAGTTTGCAGGTTTCCGATATGGTATATCGCGAAGTTGGACTTATGTTTGGCTGAACTGATGTTACCATGTTAAATAGTTTAAATGCGTGCTAGAATAAAGGATTTCTTTATATCTTTGCACTAAGTTATAAATTCAAATGCAAAGATAAATGAAAAAAATGATATATCAAAATATATGTGGATATATTTAAATATAATTAATATTTCTGCATATTGTGTAACTCGAAAAAATGGTATGCTTGCAAATGGCTTGCAAATTAAAAATCGGGTCTCTGTAATTAATTGAGGCTAAGATAGTTATATCGAAAAGCTTCACATCTGGAAAGCGTGTAACCGGCAAAACCGGTTCGGGGGTTCGAATCCCCCTCTTTCCGCTTTTATATATATAATAAGGTATATGAAGAAAAATACAGCTATTGCACGTTTTGCAATATTGGTTTTCACATGGATGTGTTCTCTGCCTATGATGGCTCAAGAAGAGAACATGGGATTTCATCAAGCTCTTAAGACAAAGTTTATAGAGGGTAATGCGGGATTTATGTCTCTCGTTGCTATCGCCCTCATCGTGGGTATGGCTTTCTGTATCGAGCGCATCATCTATCTGAGTCTTTCTGAAATCAACGCCAAGAAGTTGATGCAGGATATCGACCAGAAGGTGGCGGCTGGAGATGTGGAAGGGGCTAAGACGCTCTGCCGGAATACACGCGGACCGGTGGCTTCTATCTGCTATCAGGGCCTGATGCATATCAGCGAGAGTCTTGATGACATCGAGCGCTCGGTGAGCGGATATGGTACCGTTCAGGCGGCTAATCTGGAGAAGGGATGCTCTTGGATCAAACTCTTTATCGCAATGGCGCCATCGCTCGGATTCCTCGGAACCGTGATTGGTATGGTCATGTCGTTCGACCAGATTCAGCAGGCGGGCGATATCAGTCCTACTATCGTTGCTTCGGGTATGAAAGTGGCGCTCATCACTACCATCTTCGGTATCATCGTAGCCCTCATTCTTCAGGTTTTCTATAACTACATCCTTTCTAAGGTGGAGCACCTCACAAGCCAGATGGAGGAGTCGGCGGTTACTTTAATGGATATTATTGCCAAGAATAAATAAACGAAGAGAGAAATGGTTAAATTTCAATTTTCAAAGCAGAAGACGAAGTCGGCCGAAAAGATATCGCAGCAGGTGTTCTATATCATGATAGGACTGGCGGTGCTGGTTTTCGGTCTGTTCTTTTTGGTAGGCTACGATTTGCCTTTCGAAGAGAACCCCGACTTTAATGCGCCTCTCTTTACCGATGTGCTCATCCTGCTGATGTGGCTCTTCCTGATAGGAGGTGTGGGACTGGCTGTCTTTTCGATGATCAGAGATTATCGCAGCAGCAAGTCGGAGGCTGTAGTGAATGGCATTCCCGTGCGTCGCATCTTCCGCATCACATGGATCGGAACTTTGGCAGTTTTGCTGCTTACCTTCTTTTTGGGCGGTTCTGCTCCGATGCTCATCAATGGCGAGAATTATGCCGACTGGCTCTGGCTCAAGCTTTCAGATATGTTTGTCATCACATCGCTCCTGATGCTAGTGGCAGGAATCGGTGCCGTCTGTTTCGGTGCCACACGTTATATTCGGAAGAAAAACTAAAGAGAGTGCTTTGGGCTCTCTATTCTATAAATAAGGATTAAATATGCTGATTAGAAGGAAGCAACACGAACCCCCGGGACTGAATACCACATCTACAGCCGACATCTCGTTCATGCTGTTGATATTCTTCCTTGTCACCACATCGATGGATGTGGATAAGGGACTGTTGCGCCAACTCCCTTCACCTGAACCGCAGAAGAAGGAGCAGCAGCAGACGGTGGTAGACAAGGCTAACCTGATGGCGCTGCGCCTGACAGCTGGCGATACGCTTTTGGTTAATGACAAGCCGATGAAGGTGAGCCAGCTCAAGGAAGAAACCATCCGCTTTGTACACCGCCTGGGCAAGAAACATCTCATCTCTATCGAGAGTGACCGCGATGCCGACTATAATCTCTATTTCCAGATGCAGAATCAGCTGATGGAAGCATATAGCCAGCTACGCAACGAAACAGCCCAGAAGAAATATCACAGGAATTATGCCCTCTTGAACAATGACCAGAAAGAACAGGTGCGCAACATCTGTCCGCAGCGCATCACAGAGTCGTATGCCAACGCAATGACTCAAACCGACCAGCGTGTTGATGCCAATGCTGAAGAAAAGCAAGGGGAAGAAAAATCGGCAGAAACAGCTACAGAACAGCAGAAAGGAGGTAAACAATGATGAATTTTCATAAGAAATCGCATGAAGTGCCAGGGTTGAATACATCTTCTCTGCCAGACCTCATTTTCTCCGTACTGTTCTTCTTTATGATTGTTACCCACATGCGCCAGGTTACCTTGAAGGTAGACTGCCGTTTGCCACAAGGCAAGGAACTCACCCGCCTGACCAAGAAATCGGCGGTGAGCCATATTTATATAGGTAAGCCAACCAAAGAGGTGCAGGCAAAGTATGGTACCGGTACCCAGATTCAGTTGAATGATAAGTTTGCTTCGGCTCCCGAAGTGATGGATTACATTTCGGCAGAAAAGAAGCGTATGTCACCGGAAGACCAGAAGCTGATGACCGTATCAATCAAAGCAGATCAGGAAACCAAGATGGGTGTGATAACCGATGTAAAGCAGGCTTTGCGCCAGGCAAAAGCACTAAAAATCAGTTATTCTGCCACAGAAAAAGGAAAATAATATTAATTTATCATTTTTTTCTCTTAAAAAATTGCTTTTATTAATTTTTTGTATTATCTTTGCAAGCAAATTATTAGTATTATGTCAAAACAAATTTTAGATTCATTAGATAGGCAGATTCTGAAGCTGATTTCTCAGGATGCCCGTATTCCATTTTTGGAAGTGGCACGCGCTTGCAATGTTAGCGGTGCTGCCATTCATCAGCGTGTAGCTAAACTTACAAATCTTGGTATCATCAAGGGTTCACAATTCATCATTGACCCAGAAAAGATAGGTTACGAAACTTGTGCCTATATGGGACTCTATTTGAGGGAGCCTGAGAAGTTTGACCAGGTTGTAGAGGAGTTGAAGAAGATTCCTGAGGTTGTAGAGTGCCACTATACTACAGGCAGCTTTGATATGTTTATCAAGATTTACGCGCTCAACAACCATCATCTCCTGGAAATCATCCATGATAAGTTGCAGCCACTGGGATTGTCTCGCAGCGAGACCATCATCTCTTTCAATGCATCTATCAACCGTCAGCTTTCTATGCAGGATCTCAAGAGTTTCAACGATGATGAAGAGGAAACTGATGAGGAGGCTGCAGCAGAGAAATAAGATATAAAAAGAAAAAAAAGCAGTAGCTCCCCGCGGGATTACTGCTTTCTATAAAGGGTGAGGAATGTGAACGGTAAGCCGTTTTCATTCCTCATTTCTTTTTCTGTCACTTCCCATTCTGCCGGATTGATTTCCGGAAAGAAGGTATCGGCATGTTCAGGCTCCTTTTCTACGATTGTGAGATAAAGCTTGTCTGCAAAAGGCAAAGCCTGTTCATATATGCTGGCTCCTCCGATGATGAAACATTCATCTGATGTTTCTTTGCTTCCAACCGTTTCTTTGCTTGCTGCCGCTTCTTTGCTTCCAACAGATTCTTTCCTTGCTGCCAGCGCTTCTTCCAGAGAGGTGTATACTTCGCACCCTGTTATCTGCTCTTTTGTCTTCGAGATAACAATATTACGGCGGTTGGGCAAGGCTCCGTTAGGTAGCGACTCAAATGTCTTCCTGCCCATGATGATCGTATGTCCGGTTGTGAGCATACGAAATCGGGTCATGTCCGATGGGATGGCGTAGAGCAACCGGTTCTTGTACCCGATAGCTCTATGCACTTTTGATATACAGGCGATGATGCTGAACATTTTTTATTTAGAATGTTAAGTGTTAAATGTTGAATTATTCATTCTTGCTGTAAACTATTAACTATAAACTATTAACTATAAACAGCTCTCCCGTCCCGTGGCTACTCTTGATTTTCCACTCCTGCGGATAGAGGTTGTTGGCACGGTTGCCGATGTTCTTTTCCCAGCCTATCGGAACCTGTCTGTAGGTTACCAGAACATAACCCTTAGGCGTATCGGCAGGCAGATTCACAGCCTCCTTGCGAAGGTAGCGGATGGCATCATCGTAGGATAACTCCACCTGTGGGAAGTGATCTTTGTTGAGCATCGTAGAGAGAGCGAGAGCCTGGTCGGGGATGAGACCCTTTCCCTTGTCTGTTCCCAGTTTCACACCTGCATGCAGCACCTTCAGGTTCTTTTCAGCCTGGTCGTAGATGTCTTTCCATCTGCCCGGAATGGCGTAAACCGTCTCGTTGCTTTCTGCAGGCATCCATTCCGTATCTGTCTTCAGCCAGTCGTCCGGAATCTCCGGTCCCTTTCCTTTAGCTACCTTTTTGTCTTTCTTCTTCTTATCTTTCCTGTTCTCCTTGGCTGAAGAACCTGCTTCCCATTCGCCCTCTTTCTTCAGAATCGCCATAAACAGACCTTCGCCTCGCGAAACGCCAGGAATGAACCGGTAAACAGGGAAGTCGGTGCCCGTGAGGTTGCGGGTGATGTTCCATGCATCTTCTACACCCTCCAGTGCCATCACTTCAGCGCCAAGTTCTTCGCATATCCAGGCAACGTTCTCCTCATCTTCGTGCGCATTGAAGGTGCAGGTAGAGTAAATCAGGATACCGCCTGGCTTCAGACAGTTCCAGATATCCGATACGATTTCGCGCTGCAGCTGCCAGCAGTTGTTCACATTCTGGGTACTCCATTCGCCGATAGCCCCTTCATCTTTGCGGAACATTCCTTCGCCGGAGCAGGGAACATCGGTAAGAATCACATCAAACTGCAACTTAGATTTCTTGTAATCGCGGGGATAGTTGTTGGTAACAATCATATCCGGATGACCGAACTTCTGTACGTTCTCGGCAAGAATCTGTGAGCGGGTGCGCATCGGTTCGTTGCTGAAGAGCAGACTTCCTTCCGGCAAGGCAGCCCTTACGGCAGTCGACTTTCCGCCAGGGGCAGCACAGAGATCCAGCATCATCACCGGTTCTTTTACGTACTGTCGGATAGCCATATCTACAAACATAGATGAGGCTTCCTGTACATAATATAAGCCGGCATGCAGCAGCGGATCGAAGGTGAATCCGGGACGCGTAGAGAGATAACGTCCGGTTTCCGGACACCAGGGAACCGGTTCGCCATCAGCATCCATGCATTTAAAAGGATTGATGCGGATACTGGTTGGTGCCTCCTCTTCAAGGATAGCATGCTCCAGACGCTGATACAGCTTTTCGCCCATCAGCGCCTGCGTATATGTTCTGAAATCTTCAGGTAATGTCTTCATTCTGTTTCTTTTTCTTTAATTTGTTTGCAAAAATAAGAAATTTTTCGTTTCTTTGCAACTAAATCGCGAAGAGATGCGTCTAAGAAGCAGAAATTTTTCAAAATAACAAGGTAAAACAATAAAAAATAATGATATGAAGAAAGCAATATTGGCATTAGCGCTCGTTATGAGCATCGGAGCCACCCAAGTGTCTTTGGCGTCTTCTGCTCCAAAACATCGTTATCATCCAACTACCCAACAGGTAGATTCAAAGGCTGCCCCTGCATCTGCCGCACAGTCATCTGCTTCGAAGGATAAAGACGACGAGGCGTTGGAGGCTTATTCTGATACAACCAGTACAGATTCGGCTAACTATGATGATTATGATGAGAATGATAATAGACCTGTTCATTCTAAATACAGTTTAGACAACTATGATGATCCGTTCGATTTCATCGGTTCTGTATTTGGTGGCGGAGCGCTGGCTGTTATGATCATTTTCTGTATCATCTTCGGTCTGCTGTTTGTCTTTGCTCCGCTGATCATCGTATTTC
>ENA-OWPL01000059-OWPL01000059.1-human-gut-metagenome-genome-assembly--contig:-NODE-59-length-91172-cov-24.047708_pt1 | contig 91172 bp, 101 predicted proteins | sample MGYA00248263_ERZ651844 | MGnify/ENA primary metagenome ERZ651844 (study PRJEB26924, sample SAMEA4378256) | human gut metagenome | biome: human gut; feature: human-associated habitat; material: faeces...
TGATATTATATGTTGATAGCTGGGTAAACTCTTTACATATCCATTGGTATTGTGAATAATATAGATTTGATTTATCAATATTTCAAAGATCTTTCAAAAAATTTTCATTTTTTTTTTTGTAGGTGGTATAGGACTTGAACCTATGACCTCTTGCTTATCAGGCAAGCTATCTAACCAACTGATATAACCACCTAAGTTAAATCAACAAAGAGCAACACATTAATGTATTGCTCTTGTCTTGATTGTATTGTTGAATGTTTAAACAGTGGAGGACGTATTTAGAAGTCAATCTCATCACTTTTACATACACCAAAACAAGAGCAAACCATTCTTTGATTATCAATGGCCTGTTCATTAATTATTTGATAATATGTATTTGTGATAGTTCTCATAGTTTTATTCATATTCATTTAAATATAATACATAAATAGTAAAGTAGACAATATTATTTAGTTAAATTATGTTAAATCTTTTCTTTATTCTATTTAATCTTGATTCACTTACTTTTTCTTTCTTTATTTCCTTATTTGAATGCTTTTCTTTGTAATAATAGTAAATCTTTGGTATGATAGTACACATCTTATCAAATGTTTCTTGTATATCATATTTCAATTGCTTTAATATCTTATTGTCTGTATTGCTTGATTTCTTTATTTCTCTATATACATCGCACAATACTTTCTTTTCTTCATTATTCATCAACATAAAATATTCTTTGAATTGATTGAATCTTTTCCATGTATCTGAATTCTTAAATATTTTTAACGCATCCGTATATGTATAATCTTTGATTTTTTCTCCTATACTTTCTATTTCAGCAGTCAATTCTGACATGTAAGCATTCTTTTCTACTGAAGTGAATGTATAAATCATTTCAGATGCAATCTTTTCATTGAAATCACTTGACTTTATCTTATCAACTAATTTATCATATCCTTTGTTTTTCTCAATATCAAGTAATGTTTCAACTCCTTCTTTTGAGTGTCTGTTCCAATCATCATAAGCATGTGTAAGCTCATGGGTAAGTGCAACAGTAATGTCTTTTTCTTTATTGTATTCTTTGATGTTTATATAGATATATACATCTTTAAATGTAAGGGTTTTTGGATTATATTCAGATTTTCTTGCTTGATATCCTGTCTGACATGTTTTGTTACATATCAAGTGAATATTGTCAAAAAACAATCCTTTATAATAATCTTTGATTTCTTCTTTATTTAAGTTATATCTAAAATCATCCATATTAAGATTGCCTTGTATGTCTTCTGACAGCATTATTGCAAAATCTCTACAAAATTTCATTTGCCCATCATAAGACCCATATCTTTCACAAATATTAAATTCTTCATTGTCTCTTATATTGAATTCTTGTCTGAATGATTCAAATAATTTTAATTCAAATTCATTCTGTCTATTTAATACCCATTCTGAAAGTGGCACCAAAGGTAATCTCATGTAAAATAAAATAATTGTTTAATTGAATAATAAGTACTCCGAACGGGGATCGAACCCGTACAGCCATCACTGGCCAAGGGATTTTAAGTCCCTCGTGTATACCCATTCCACCATCGGAGCAATATTAGGAATTACAAAAGGTGACGCTACCGGTGTCTGCACCTAAAACTTCATTCCTATCCATACATATAGTTATCCAGATATTATATTATGGTGGTTTCATCTAACTTACTGACTTCTTTAGAAGTTCTGAAGCGATCTGTTTAAACAGATCCATAACTCATTTACTAATCGTACTTTATTCCCTTTAGGATAACATAGAGAGCCATTAGGTTTCTATTACTAATGTTAGACTTTCATAAACTACGTTACTTCAACGATTGTGGGAATAGTGGGACTCGAACCCACACACATTACTGTACAAGTGCCTAAAACTTGCGTGTATTCCAATTTCACCATATTCCCAAATTAGTGGCGTAAGATGGACTCAAACCAACGACCTCATCAGCATGAATGATGCGCTCTAATCAACTGAGCTATTACGCCATTGTGGGCATGCCCTATTTTATAGAATTACTTCCCACATAATTCAACCATCTTAAGCAGGTGTACGAATTTCATGATAATTCGCTTGGGCGATATATTCTCTTATAACCAGAATGTTTTACGATGCTTTAAACTACAAGGTTTTGTAAAGCCCAGACTGCATAGTGAACTTGAATGAATCAATTAATTTAATAAGCGTTACCAAACCTTATACTTATTGTTTCATTGACATTCAAAATACAAATGTAGGGAGGCGGCCATAGGTTTGGCTTCCTTCATCCGCACTTTGTATATGTTTCATGCAATTACTGTGCACATGATTGCATTACTCTTCTCAGCTACATTGTTTTTATTCAATCACCAGTATATTCTGATCACGTTTGGGGTTCCTTAGAGAATCGAACTCTAATAAGGAGAACCACAACCTCCTGTCCTACCATTGAACGAAAGAACCCATTTATCATGCTACATTATTAAGATAGAAATTATCTTCTAAAGTTTCATCATATATGTCATCATATTCCTGAATTCCTTCATTGATAAGTTTCTTGTTGTTGATACGTTGCAACTTGACCTTATGCTTAGCATCCATCTGGTCTGATACATAAGTACGACGTCCAGAACCATTCCTCAAAAATCTAGCCCATGGATCAAGTTTCTTCATTTCTTTCCATGATGTTGGTCTTCTCAAATTAGGAATCATTATTGTACGTCTGAATTTCTTACCATCAACATCACTCATGTTGAATGAATATTCCTTATCACCATCCCTGAAAATACTACTAAACATGAACTTCTTACAACGAGAATTCCATTTTGATTCTGTTTTCTTTCTTCTCCAAGCTCTATTTCTCATGTCACTCATATATTAACAACATTTAAAATTAAACACTGGCACACCGGACTGGAATCGAACCAATACCTGCAGTTTTGGAGACTGCTAGCCTAAACCATTAACCGACCGGTGCATATAGTCTAGGTGACAGGACTCGAACCTGCATCCACTTTATCAGTATCCACTTGATCCCAAATCAAGGCTCTGACCAATTAGAGTACACCTAGATATTAGAGCATCAGACGAGATTCGAACTCGCGAAAGCCTTCTGGTTGGAAGCCAGATGTGCACCACCAACTACACCACTGATGCATATATTGAGCAGATGATGAGGATCGAACTCACAACTTCTTCCATGGCAAGGAAGCACTCTAACCATTGAGCTACATCTGCATATACTATAACCGGGTTGACTTTGCAATAGGATCTTATTCTCACTTCACTGCTAGTTCTCCGGTTTATTATGTGGTTCAACAAAGATTCGAACCTTGGACCCTCTGCTTGTAAGACAGATGCTCTAAACCAACTGAGCTATTGAACCAAAATACAAGAACGAGAGTTTCTATAGTCCTTTTAGCCATCGGTATCTATAGACAACATAGAAAACTTATACCAGATATATTTACTGCAGCATATATCCACTTAATATTTCTATTTGAGGAGAGCAACATTATATCGCGAATATGGCGTCCACTCAACGTATCAATCTCTTTCAATGAACTTCAATGTCATTATTGGTTCTTGTATGTAATTTTCTTATGTAAATGACTGCCATATTGGATTCGAACCAATGTTGTAGGTTTTGCGGACCTACACCTAAACCACTCGGACAATGGCAGTTATATATACATTTTGCGGAAGCTGTAGGATTCGAACCTACGGAACCTTTCGGTTCGCTGGTTTTCAAGACCAGTGCAATCGACCAACTCTGCCAAACTTCCAATTACATATTTATATTTCTTGCGGAAGCAGAAGGATTCGAACCTTCGGAACCTTTCGGTTCGGCACGTTAGCAGTGTGCTGGTTTAAACCACTCACCCATACTTCCATACAAGGGATTTGATATTTCAATTGCTGTTCCCTTCTTCAATTCAATTAGCTTTATTGAATGATATGATTCAACAATAACAACCTATTATCAAACAAATTAGGACGGTTTGTTTAAATAACTTTGTTAGCCATCATTAATTATCTCTCGAACTTTTTCCGGTGCCCATGCAAAGTGATCTATGTAATTTTTTGGTCTAGTCCAATTAAATTCAACCTTATTACACACGATCAACAGAGGTATTCACATAAATCTGTTGATTATCCAGATGTTAATGATGTTGAGCTTCTCATTCTTTTACATTCTCAGCAGAGATCTCTTGACTACCATGGTGTTCCATACGGGACTCGAACCCGTGACCCTCCGATTAAAAGTCGGATGCTCTCTAGCCTTGCGGAACCAACTGAGCTAATGGAACTTAAATAAATATTTCAAAGAACTTAATTAGTGGTTCTGACGGGACTCCAACCCGTGACTTGGAATTTAGAAGATTCCTACTCTGATGCAACTGAGTTACAGAACCAAATAATTTTGTGGGTAAAGATGGATTCGAACCAACAACACCTAGATCTTCAATCTAGTGCTCTACCATTGGAGCTATTTACCCAATTAATAAACAAATTACGGATCTCTAGAAAATCCTGTTAGCATGAATTGCTCTATATCCTTAAGCTATTGGTCACCTACCAACTCAGAAGTATTAAGTTCTGGATCTTATTTCATGTATTGTAATTTGTTCATATCAATATTTGATTGACATATATAATATAGAACTTATATAGGATATTTCAAACTTTATATACAAAAAATGAGAAAAAATTCCTAATTGTATACGGAACTTCTTCTCAATCAATATTCATCTAATAAAATAAGAATTGTTCCGTTCACTAATTCGTGATCAGATACAATTCTTCTATCACGAACTTTACTATGAATGTCTAAACCCACAAGGCATACTGCCACACCAAGATAAGAAGCAACCAAAAGATTGTTTCACTGATGAGACGCTATGTAATTTGAGTGACTTCATTTAAAATTCAATTTTAATTTTCTTATATTAAAATAAAGACAAAAATTGATACTAGACATATTTTAAATGTTAAATAATATTAATAAATAGTATTGTCAATTTTTAAATATCAGAAAAACAAATATTGTCTACTTTAATGATAAAGCCATTAATAAGAGTCATTCCTACATATAGTGGAAATGTCAAAATAGTTTGCACAACATCAGATTATATCAAATCAACAGATAAAGAATATGATGTATATGATTGCTTTGTAAGAGGTGCTGTGTTGTCCCCATTGTCTCATACAATATATGATAAGAAAATAGAAGCTAATCTTCTATCTTCAAACTACTCTTATGACCTGAAAGAATACTATAAATATTACAATAATGTTTTCTTCAGTAATGGAATGTCTTTTGATGAAACCAATGTTCAGAATTTTGATAAGTTAAATCCAATCTATGATAGAAACATAGATTTGGAGATGGGTTGCAGTAGAGTATTGAATGTAAAGAATAATCATAAGTTTGAATTTTTTGCACCTATATATGTAGATAATCCAAATGACTTACCTGATGCATTCATTATAGATATGATATTCATCAACAAAGACAGAAAACTGTATAAGAGAATGAAAGTCAATATAATGGATCACTCAAAAGATAAGAGAAACTATCTATTCCATTATCTTGATTCTTATAAATCTTGTATTGATTCTAAAGTAGCAAATATTTCAGTTGACAATAAAAATGCAACATACAATGGAATTGATTTGAACCATGGTGGCATAACTACGGCGATATCTAATGAAATAGGTAACATGCTATCTTCTATGTCAACTATAAATCTTTTTGATCTTTCTTTAGGATTGCAATTCAAAAGAAAGAATATTGTAATGAAGCAAGTATTGCCATTATGTTTTAGTATTGATTTAGATAAAGTGCTTGACCAATCAGAAAAGACATTATACAAAGGTGCTCAGGTTGAAGTATCTGGATATTACATATCAAATGGAAACAGAATATCTTGGTATGATTGGAGTTGTGACTATGATACACTAAATCAGAGTATCCTTAGAATGGATAAGAATACTGGATTGATGAACTACATGCCCGGAAATGTTCCAAATATAATGGACAACAAATATCCTAGCTTACACGAGGCAAGAATGCAAAAATATTCTTTGTCTAATAAGATAAGCAAAATGTATTCTAGATGGAAGTTACAAGCATCATCAGATGAAAATCCATACATCATAAATCTTGCTTTTGCATTTTCTGACAACCAGTATTCTAATCTCTTATATAGAGAATTCCCTACACCATCATATACTATTTCAGGAATATGTGAAACAGTATCATCTAACAAATCATCTGTAGCAGAAGATTATTCACTCATATTTCCTTTAGGAAATGATATTGCTAAATATAATGACAGATATCCAAACATAACAACTAATTATGAAAACATAATGAATAAGTATGGTTATAATTGGTTTAGCTTATGCAATATATCAGAAAATGATAGGTCTTGGATAGATAGTGCTCATTGGGAAAATGTAATGAATGATGAATGCTATTATAATGGCATTCTACATAATCTTGCTCATATATATAAAGCACTTACTAAAGATAATGAAAAAATAGATAAGTTTGGTGTATTTGTAAATCCAAGATTCTCTGTAAAGACTTCAGTAGTTAATGATGTCATGAAGCATGCTAACTATACTGTATCTACAAGCATGGCTAGCCAGTTTGAAACTAATTGTAAGTTCAATACTGTAATCATGCCTTCAATGCTATATAGTGATGCTATTACTAAAGCTTCTTGTGAAGCATTTACTTCAATAAATCCATCAGATAGTGAAAAGAATGCAGTAATGTCATTAAATGATACATTCATAAAGATAGATCCTGTCAATTCATATTCATATTCAAAATGGTATGTGAACATTAATGATTATGGATTTACAATGGATGACATAAATAGTTGGTATAATTATGATGATACAATAGAAGAATTAGAAAACGTATTATCTTATGAATTGTCTTATACTCATTTCTCATATAATCATGAAATTGCAAATACTACTTTCAATGATGCATTCAATTTATTTAAAAGTGAAAATATATATAAGTTGACTACTTCTGATTCCATAGATGATATTATCAATACATATAAGGCTAATTCTTATGAAATGTTGCCTATACATACATTGAAGATGATGGTAGATGACACTTCGTCTTATTTGTCTTATATTAAGATTGGTGGTCCACTTAGCTATGTTTCTTATAAGTATGGTATCAAAGTTCATAATGGAAGTTCACCTATAGATCCATACAATGATGATTTTGTAAATGGAAAGAATTACCAATCTTATGTTTTTGCTCCTGGATATGATATATCAACTTATGATCTGATAACCGATCCAAACAAGAAATTCTTATCATATACATTAGAAAACTACATTACTGGAAGTACTTCTACATATTCTATAGAAAAGGAAAACCCTTACAGTTACTACTGGTACCAGTATACTGATTTTGATATATGGCAAGATCCAATGGTAAAGCAGATTTGCATATCTTCTAAGAATGATAAGAAAATAAGAAATCAAGTAGGGTTCACTTATTATATTCCTGAAGAAAACATAGAATCTCATAGAAGAGAAGGTTTCAGTTACTCATACATATTGTTGCAACCATCATCTCTAATAAATACACAGTATGGATTCAACTTATATAGAGAAGGTGAATTCTTCAATGAAAAATGGATTAAGATGCTGGATGCTACTGATACCGATCAGATAGCTTATTACTATCTTACTGGATTGAAAAGCAATTCAGCAGCAGACAATTATGATTTATCATATTTCAATGTTGCAGGAAAACCAGCTTACAATTTCAGAATGGCATTGAAAAACATATATAAAGACACTAGCTATTATCTTACAAAACATCTCTCTTCTAAGTCAAAATATACATTTATGCCAGTAGTATATGGTGACAATGAAGTATGTGCAACAAACATATTCATAAAGAAAGATCCAGAATTGAACTTTTATGGAGATACAATGAATGATGAAGATAAGGATAAGGATATTGATGTAATATGGTGTGATGTGTACAATTTCAGAAGAGTACTATTGAAGAGTGGAATATCAGAAGATAAAGTACAAGAAAGATTGTCTTATATAAAAAGGATGAAATCTAAGTTCTTGAATAAAGAACATCTCTATTGGTGGTATAATGAATTGTGTAAAGACTATAATTATGATTATCCAGTTGATATAATAGAAAATTGGTATGACTACTTGTACGTAAAACAAAGAATTATGACCAATGATTCTGATGATAAGATACAGATAGTAGATGCATATACTAAGCTGAAGAACATCCATGGAATGGAAGAACAAATAACTGTTTCTGATAAGAAGGTAGATAACCCTTATAGAATATTCAACTATTTCTATGACAGAATAGAATACAAAGGAAATGGAATATGGAAGTTCAGACATAGTGATGAAGATGATTTTGACGTGAATTCATACGAAATAGTATTTGATATAAATGTTACTAGACTTGATGATACCATCTATGATAAAGTAATGAAAATAGAAAAGGATGACAGTTCTGAATATAGAGATATCTATCTATATAGATTAGAGAAGACAGATGAGTGGGAAAGAAATATGTTGTCTTCCGAATATAAGATATCCTATGATGTTCAGACTAAAGTAGAAGAATGTGATCCAGTTGGTCATGTACTTATTCCATTATTCAATGACATATATGCCCAAGAAAAAGAAGATACAATGATATATGCTCATTATTTACTTAATGACTTGATGAAGACTAAAGTAAATAAAAAGGGTGATACTTGGTATCTATACAGATACAATGCAAACAATGTAAATTGGATGATAGAGATAAATGAGCAAACTGTAAATAATTTGAAAAAACTTTATGAAAATCCAATAATATATTCAAATTATGATAGTGTGAATGTTCAGTTAGATAATTTTGGATATGATGATTTAGGATATGAAATTGAAAATTTTGGTACAATAAAGAAAGATGGAATAAATTATGGTTTTTGGATTATAAATATGGATGCAGATAACACAACAAGTACATTCAATGTAATAGCACAATATAATATATCAAATGTTCCTGATATTCCAGTATATACTTATGACAATAAGATAAAACTTATAAAATATATTAATGGGGTTGATATAAATGTAAGAAAGGATTACATATTCAAAGTGTTCAAACAAATGCTTCCATTCTTTAAAGTACAGCCATCTGTAATATTTGACAGATTGATTACTATATCCAAGCCATCAAACTTCAGATTCATAATGAGATATAAAGAATCTAAGTGTACTGTTGATGATCCCAATATAGAAGTATCAGAAACTGATGTAACTATAGCTAAGTCAAATACATATCTGCAATATAACAGATATTTTGGGAATATAGTACCATTGATAAATAGAGTAACTTCTGTATCCAACCAATGGTTATTGAAATTCAAAGATACAATAGAGAATACCAACAGAATTGTAGAAACTGGAAAATACCCATCTATAGGTGATAGTGTAATATATAAGACATCATTACAGTTAGATATGAGAAATTCAACCCCAATTTATGTACCATCAAAAAATAATGTCATAAAAGATTACAACAATAGAAAGAAAGATAAGAATGGACAAGAAATAAGAGTAAAGTTGTTGGAACAAAAACATTTTAATGATTCTGTAATTGTATATTGTGATGATGTACTAGAATGGTCTACTAACAAACTATATTCTTATGACGAAGTTGTCAATAGGTCAACTGAAGAACAAGCTTATGCAATATTCTTAATGTTGAACAGGGGTACATTGATTGATGATATGAATGAAGATCAAAAATTATTTTTATTCAACAGGTATGATTATAAAGTGACGTCAACTCCAATGAAGTTGAATTCACTCAATTCTAACAAGCTATATAAAATTCATTACAAATTTGTTTTGAAATAAAAACGCTTAATCCTGATTGAAAGTTTAGAATATCAAACAAATATCTATGTCAATAATCAATATAAACTCATTTGAGTCACGAGTAAGCAATGCTAATTACTTAAGCAACTATACTGATCCTTATTTGAAACAGTCTTTGGCTAATCTTGGCCAAAGACTTTCAACTAAAGGAGATTCTATAAAGAATGACAGTTTCATCATTTCTGATTTATTTCCAAATTATCTTGGTGATTTTGGTCAATCAAATATAGCTGCTGAATTTACTTGGACTAAGTCATCAAACAGCATAGTTGGTAAGATAGTTGAAGTTGATGCAGAAGAAACAAGTGATAATTCAGGAACTAGAGTTCCAGTTGGATATGATGAACTGAATTCAAACATAAATGGTAATGCAAATTCCCAATTTACTATAGAATCATCAAATAACATTCTTAAGAACATTACTAAAGACCAGTATGGTTCTGAGATTTATCTTAATGATTCCACTGGTATAAATGGTTCATCATATTGGCATAGAAATTCTGCTATTATTGCACGTACACATGATAAGGCTATTGGTAAAGATGTTCTTATCTATAAAGTTGTAGGGCATCATGATTCTGGTAAGTATGGTCCTTATGATAATGAATATATTTGTGAAGAGATAACAGTAGATGGTGAGTTCGTAGATGGATTCAGAGTGTTCATGTCTAATGAGTCTAACCTGATGTTACCAGAAGATGCTACTTTGTCAAATGATCCTTCAACAGAAGTCAATCCTAACGAGTATGAAAAGTTAGTATTGATCAGACTTAAGAAGAATCCAAACTATGATGTATCAAATACTAATAATGAACACAAATGGTTGTTAGAAGCATACAAGTGCAATTCTACTAAGATAGATTTAGGAGACTTTACAAGAGTAGACTCTGTAAATTATGATTATGAAGATGACTTATGGAAAAAGATATCTGATACTTATGACGCAGATGGTAGCTTAACTCCATCAGAGTTGATTGATTCATTATGCAACTTAATGACAGAAAATACTTATGTATTTACTGATGATGGATCTCCTCTCTTTACAAAGAAGTACACATTGCAAGTAGATGAGAATACTGAAACTAATGTTGGATGGTCAGTAGCAAGCTTTGCACCTATAGTCAATAATGAAATTTGCAATTCAGTAGGTGTTGGTGAATGGTACATGGATGACCAGGATGACCAAACCATGATAGAGGAAAAGCTTGAATATTTTGTAAATGATGCTTCACAACTTTTCCCTATGGTACTTTCTGTATATGATGATATCATGTACAGAGATTCAACTAACATTAAGATAAAGAGACAGATAATTGCTCAACTTTTACTATCTGCAAAAGAAGAAGCAAGTACACAATATGGAGCAAAATCTGTAGAAGTTGAAGATTCTTATAGTATAATCATGCCATTAGATTTTGAAGTAAACTTTACTTACAACTCTAATGATTCTTCTATTATATATAATTCTCTTTCTTCTTTACAAGTAAATTTCATACAACTTGGAACAGATAAGAAACCTGGTAAAGGAATATTCAAATATCTACAGAAAATCTGCAATTACACAGATGCCGATAATGAACAAGTAATATTAGCCCATGGTACTGAACAGAAGACTATATTATATGATTTCATAATCAGTTATGTAAATGACAATATCATATCTTCTATTGATTGGTACCAGTCATTTATAGTACCTTATATTGGTACAGATGGTTATTGGATCATAAATGGTGTAAAGACAGATCAGTATGCTAGAGCGATTAGTTCAAATGGTAGTGGAATCATAATAAAGCAAGATACTGATCCAAACAATTTTAATCCAAGTTCTTCTATCATATATGGACCAGAAACGGTAAAGAACTGGGACAAGGTAAATTGGGAATTGAAAGAATTTGCCGCTAACTATATGGATAGTGATTCTAATGTTGGAGGAGATTCTGTTGTTTCTATATATGCTTGGGTACCATCTAATGAGTGGTTGAATACTATATCTACTACTGATGACTATTCATATATAAGTAATTCTTTACTTGTATGTTCTTCTTATGTAGATACTATGGAGAAGGATTCTACAGAAAATAAGTATATATGTAAATATGATACTTACACTGATACCTGGAATACTTACTTAACCACTTATTCTTTTGAAGGGACTAACTATAGATTCTTTAAGAATGAAGATATACTTAACAACTCTTACATATATCGAATAGATAAGAAAGCAACTTCATTGTCTTATCTTCTTGGTAAGGATACTCTTGTTACTTCTTTCTGGACTTGTTATGAATATGAAGAGAATGGTGTAAAGAAGCATGAAATGACTTATCTCAAGAGACCTGGTGGTATTGCTGCATTAGATCTTTCTTATATGATGAGTTTAGAGAATATGATTTCTCATTATGCTAATGCCCAATATAGTCCTGACAATTATCAACATAGATGGGTAGTATTTTCTAAAGTAAACAATGACTTAAAGAACAACAGTCATGATTCTTCTAATGCAGTATATCCTGTAATTAGAAATCATAATTCTGACTACTTTACTGCTATTACTGGTTCTTATTCTAGATCTTTAGGAAATTCTATAGAGAAAGATGTAGAACAATATAAGAACAATCTCAACTTTTCTGTTGAATTTACTGATAGCATACAAGGAAAGATTGAAGGAACAGAGAATACTTATGACAATAGACACTTTGATATAAATGATGAAGTTGTAGTTACTAGAAACCCAATATCTTATATTTCCATAGATAACAATGGTAACAAAGTTGTAAAAGTTGATTCAGAAACTGTATATAAAAGATATGGTACTATCCCAAAATCAATACCTTATACAAAGTATCCTAAAGAATATGTTCCTAACTCTATTTATAATGCTAATGATGATGTTTCATCTACAGACAGTTATCAATATCCAATATTTGACTTAGCTGAAGTATTAGCAAAGAATCTCACCACTCTCAACAGATACAATATCATGGGTATTGGTAGAGAATCATTCAATGGAACAGATATTTCTACTATACTGTGGAATGCATACTTTGGTGTTGCACATGATACTGATGACAAATCAAGACTTAAGATAGGTAGTAGTAATGTCAATCCAAACCTCGGTACTACAACAATGGTACATAATCCATCTCAATGTAAGCTTACTCCGATGGATACATTTGATATTGACATGTCATATACTAATATCAATGGTGATGTGAATGTCAAAGGTCATTTGTTTACAAATAATGCATCTTGGGAAGCTCATTATGTAAATGGTGGAAACAAGCAATTATGTGCATATAGTACTATAGTAACACCTATAGGTAGTCATAAAACTAGTAGAGTTGATATGACTGATTTTGATATTACTGAAAAAGATAATTTGTTCAAATCTTATTCAGATCCAAAGATAGATGTAGAAAATTACTTATTCCATACTTTATCTGTAACTAATGATGGAAAGAATAAAAGATACAATACAAGATATTACAACAATTACGATGGTAATTATTCTGTATCATATTTGAATCTTACTAAGTTGTTAGAAGAAAATCATGTTGTTACAGATTTTGGAACTATATTCTTAGGAGATTCTTCTAGATTGTCTAAACGTTATAAGAAAAATGATGATATAGAAAAAGTAATTGACTTAATAAAGATACAAAATGGATCACATGGAGTATTCTGTACTTTGTATGATTTAGTAATATTGAATAAAGGAAATATATCAAGTGGTAAAGGAAACCCAAATGAAGAATGGTACAACTGGTTGCTTGATAATTATAGTAATAGTGAAAAAGATTGGGAAGGTAAACTCCAAAACCTATTTAATGATTATAAAGAATATATAAAGATCAATCCTTATGGCAATAAGTATAAATTGATTGGAAATGAAGAATATGTACTTTGTCAGAAAAACAGAACATCTTCTACTGAACCTATAGAAGAAAAATGGATGAAGATACCAGAAGCTGGTTGGTCAAAGAAGATAACTGATGAACCTTATGTATCTACAGAAGGATTGCCATTATATGAATCGGCAAACTATCTTGAATTGAGTACTGATTTGAATGATAATGAAAATATTATCGGTAATGATAAGAATGTTAATTTTATTGTTGGAAATCCAATAGTTCTTTCATATATGGATGTTCCAGGATCTTATACAGGTACTTTCGATGTATCTTCAGTAAAGAGAATATATACTTATACTTATGTTGATGGAACTAAAAATCCAAAAGGTGGATATAAATTGAAATATGAGGATGGCAAATATATTTTACCAGATGATTTTTACAACTATTCATATAATGAAGTATGGACTTGTGATGGATGTGAAAAATGTTCACAATATTCATGTAAGATGATTGAAACATGCACAAAGTCTAAAGTACAGGGATCTTATTTATTGAGTTATGGTAATTTCATTTGTACATACAATGAAGACCCAGTATCTTATATGAATGAGAAAACTCCAGTATATCGTAGACGAGTAGAAAGATATAATACAGATGAATCTGGTAATTCTTACAAATATGTTACTTATTCATATTATCCATCTTATGAATCTATTCCAGTATCTGAAATATCTGTAGAAGGTGCTAATACATTATTAGATATCCTTACAATAGGAGAAGAAAATGGAATTAAATATGTTCTTGATAAAAACCAACATGTAGTAAAATATAACAATAATGATGATATATTAGCATCTTATGTATATGTAGGAAGAAACATATTATGTCCTACTCAAGAAGAATATATACATGAATATTCACCTAAGTTACCTAAAGGATACTCAATGTCATATTCTGTTGGATCTAGAGAAATAATGGTAAATTATGTTGATGAAGAAGGAACAAAACAATTTTATAATGTTGGTGTAGAAGGAGTAAACACTTACTGGGAAGTTCCAGATAGATATAATATTGAAGGACATGGTTCATATAGTGGTTGGAAAATGCTCACCGATTTACCTAGTCCTACTAATGATAAACCTGGATATGATAAATCAAGCAAGTTCTCATATTATGGTGAAGTGATTATTTCTCAAGAATATAGCTTATCTTATCGTTATATCAATGTAAGAGAATTGTTGTCTAATAATACAATACCTCAGTTCTATGATAACTATGAAAAAGATTACAACAAGTTCAAAGATATAAATATTCAACCAGATAAGTTGATCCCATCAGAACCAGATAAATCTTCAACAGATATATATCATAAAGAACCAGCTACTGATGCAAACAAACCATCCGGTAAGTTACGTTTAAGAGTTTGTACTTTATGTAAATCTGATGGAGGTTCTTATGAAGGTGATACACTTACAGACATGTTGAATAAAACATATAGATTGTATAATGTAAATTGGTATAATACAACTGGTGAAATAAAAAATGACAATTATGTGGGTCTAGAAACTAAAGGATTAGAAGATATATATGTTATGTGTTATGATGATATTTATGAAAAACAATATGATCCAATAGATAATGAATGGGTTTATAATGAAAATGAAACCAAGAAACATCATATAGAAAAGGCACCATGTCATCCAAAGATATCAGTAGATAAGTATTCTAAACTATCCAAGTATACATTTACATTAACAGAAACAGTTAAGGGTTCTAATGTTTATAAGTTGGGATGGAATGTTACAAAAGATATGTTGAAGACTTTCAAAGATAATGTGGAAGGAAATATTGTCATATCTAATGAGGATCAACAAGAGATAACTATTAAGTTGAAAGGTACATATACTCCTAAAGAATCTGTAAGATATAAATTTACCACTTGGTCAACTATAGATGATGGTAATGTTTCTGGTGATAGAATTGAATTCAATTATAATTTTGATGATACTAATGAAAGATTTTATAATGTAACTTCATACTATGAAAATCTTGTAGATTGGCAAAATACATCTGGTCTTAAATACTGGGTAGGATGTACAGCATTGAAATATGATGATGAACACCCTGATGGACAACGTTCTACATATTTTGAATCTATACTTGAAAATATTTCTGACAATAATACTACAAAGAGATATAGAGTACATCAAACTACAGAAGCTAAGAAAGTTACTTCCGAGATAACAGAAACTTGGAGGATAACTCCTAATAAGCAACCAGATGGAGAAAATCAATATGCAGTTATAAAATTTGTAAGAAAATCAAAAGAAAGTTAGTTATACAGATGAACAACCAGAATAAGATAATTGTTGTAACTTATGACAATCAGAAAAAAGTAGATGTTCTGGCTACTTTGAACACTTTGAATGAAGAAATCAAAGTGGCCAGAACTTTCAGTACTGACATCATAAAGAAGGATTCAGATATAAAAGAATGGAAATACTATATGGATAATGATGATTTGTATTTAGCATTCAAAAACAATGCATTGTTATGTGTACATACTGATGATGACCAAATATCAGAAGGTATAACAAAAGAAGAAATGTCTAATTCCAATATAATTCCAATGACATTTGACATGTTCAATACTGTGTCAAGCAGATATATTAAAGGAATTACTATTTGTTGGATAGATTCTTCTATTATAAAAGATAAGAGAATGATGCATGAAGTGAATGACTTTATGAAGTCTTCTAAGCAATACAATATGCTTTATTTTGGAAAAGAAGATGATTATACTACTATAGCAAATTGCATTTCTAAATATCTTAAGTCTGATTTTGAAGGTAGAAAAGAACTATTAAAAGAATACAATTAATTTAACTTTAATTAACATTATTTAAGTTAAATAATTTGTAATGAATAATAATGAATTTCTATATTTTATTGTAAAAATACATGTATTTATAAATAAATGAATAATATGCCAAATAACTATTCACCTATGGGTGGTGGTGGTTTTTGTATGGATATGCCAGGTGGTCCTGGTGCACCAGAAATAAAGGGTACTTGGATATCTAAGAAGACTGGTGCTGAAGTACAAGTAAGAGATTGTATCATTGCAGAAAATGGAATGTCAGTAATGCTTTCTGATGGTCGTATGATTGATATGGATGAATTCAGTACAGAATTCTATCAGATTTCTGATGATATTTATGATTCAAACGGAAACATTATTGGTAAGGCTGATGGAAATCACCCAGTACCAGTACCTCCTTACAATCCAGGTCCTGGTGAGTGTCAACCACCTCATCATCCAGTACCACCGTGTCCACCTCCACCATCACATGATTGTGGATGCCATGATAAACCAATGCCACCACGTCCACCTCATCACCATCATCCAGTACCACCATGTCCACCTAAGCCACGTCCTGAGTGCCCGGTAGATGTTGAGAAGAAACACATGGCAATGGTAACAGATGTATTCAGTAAAGTAAATCCTGTACCTGAAGTAACTTGTGGTTCAACATTAGTTATGAAAAATGCACCATTAAATCAGTTGCAAATGCTTATTGATATTTTTGGTGTACATATTGAGGATATAGCTATCTACTTATATCAGAATTACTATACACCAGAAAAGGTAATTTCTTATCTTAAGAAAGTATTGACTGAAACATATAAGTTGAAGGAACCAGTTATTCAAGAGCCAACTAATCCCGATACCGATGGTACAACCGATACAACGATGGATCCTGATTTTGGAATATAAATTAATGTTTAATGTTTAAAATGGAATTTAAGAATGATAAAGTATTTGAAACTAAAGAATGTAAAGACTTCGTAAAGAGAGTAGTAAATTATGATTCTAACATAATTAAAACAAGTTCTTTTTTGAAAGAGAATTTTAATGTTGATCTTGAACTTACAGAAAATGGTGATATTACATTACAAGCCGGAGATGGCTGTATAAATGAATCACAATCTCTTTTGGATGCAAAGGAATATGTCAAGAACAACTTGGATCCAGATTATTACAATGAAGTACTTTTTATTTAAAACAATATGAGCTCTGACTTAAGTCAGAGCTCTTTTTGTAAAATTCACTAGGAAACGTTAAAATTATCTAAGCTGATAGAATATACTGAATCATAATTATCCGCTCCCTGTGTGACCCAGGCGCTTCCCTAGAGAATCTAACTAATCACCAAGCCAGTTCCAATATTGAAAAAAGAGAGCCATTCCTTCTTCATAATCTTCATGATCTTTCAAGATTTTTTCTAATTCATCAGGTTTGTCATCCCCATGCAACATCTTTATTGTTCTCAAATCTTCAATACAGTCATTATCACAATTGATATATAAACGAAATGCCTTACACATCTTTTCAAGAATAGCTTTCCATTCATCCTCATTCTTCAAGAAACCAGGATATCCAGCAAAAGTTTCTTTCAATCTTTCAACACGTGGAAGGACAAACTTTGCAATAGTAAGATCAAGATTCCATATTTCAGAATCATCAAATCCACACTCCAATCTCTGTTTTGTAAACTTATCCCATTTTGGATGATCCGGACTAATCAATGAAAAGTTTACATTATTGATACCATAAGAATCTTTAGGTTCAAGTTTTGGAAGATTACCTGTATATTTGAACCAACCATTTTCATCATCAAACTTGAAGTGCATGATACCAATGTATGCATCACCACCTTTTATAGTATTGATATAGTCAGATGTCCAATTAGGAGCATTAGTATTTTTCTTCCATTCAACAATATTTTTGATTTCAAAATTGAAACTACCTACTGTTACAATACCTCCATAATTGAAGAACTCATCAGGGTATAATTCATCATATATTACTTTCATATTCTCTTAATCTGATATTTTAATTACTTGTTCTGGTAATCTCTGAACAACTTTATCATTCATATAAAGATAACCGTTAGGTGCATCAAAAATCATACATTTCATTCTCTTAGGTCTAATATCAATTACCTTAGCATGAAAAAGATTATTACTATCTGTATGTGCAACTAACACTGTATCACCAATTCTTACTTCTTTATTAGTAATATCTGTTGTAACTAATGTTTCCATATTTCAAACTATTTAAACGTTATAATTCAAATTCTTTCTATTAATCCAAAGGTTAGGATCACCAACCTTAATATCCATAAGTTCTGTAGCTACTGCTTCTTCTGTTTCAGATAAATCACAAGGAACTTCGGCATGACCAATCTTTACAACTTCTTCTGGTTTTCTGTTGAAACCAATTTTTGACTTATATACATTTCCGTGCCATTTACCATCACCTACATCAGCCATAGTTTTTTGGCAATATTGAGCAGTTTCATTTTCTAATTCAGATTCTGGAAGTACAACAACTTTTACTGTCTTTGTCATAATCTTTACAACCATACACCTGAGCAATACAGAAGTCTTAGGATGAGAAATAAGTACTAAGTCATAAACATTCAAAGGTTGATTTAATCTATCTGTCATCATAATTATAAAATTTTAATTAATCATACATATTCCATTTATCTAACATTTCAGCTTTCTTATTGATGTAATCATTAGTTTCATCAACAAACTTCTGATTTAATTCATCATCATCAAAAACTGGCCACCAAGTATTGAAATCTTCAAGCTTAAACCCAATAAGATGATATCGATATTTTCCTGGTACTCTATTAATAAAATGTTCAATAACAAATTCATCATAAGGATCTTCTAACCAAGTTAATGGATAAAGAGAACAAACATCATTACATTCAAACTTAATCTTAAGCATGATTGACGAAACATCACTAAGACGATTTTCTTTTGTTAATTCAATATTAATCATGTTGATAATTGAACTCTTTACCTTTTTCAAATTATTAATATTTGGCATAATCATTATAACTTAAATTGGTTCTACATTAATTATTTGACATAACTAATATAGAACCAATTCTTAAAATTTCAAAATTTATTTAAATTTTTTCTTAAATTTCTTCAAGAACATCATAAACATCATTCTTTTCTGCTTGGATTTTCTGCTCTGCTAAACTCAAATCCTTATTAATGGCAGGAATAGAATATTTTGTCATCTTTTCAAGAATTTCATCAGGATATTGACTTGGATCCAACCATACTAATCTTTCATTGTAAAAGAAATGTTCAATTATCTCATCTAATGTTGACATAGCTTTATCTTTCCATGTTTTCTTATTCAACAAATCTTCGAAATAAGCATTCACTTCATCAACACTTGTAATATCAATAGACAAATCTAATTCCTTGTTGCTTACTCTGAATATTTTGTCAGAATTTGGATTCTTAGCCTTTTTATAAACTACTGGTAAAATATTATCACCAAGATCTCCTCTGATAGTCTTATCTATTACAATATCCATAGGATGAATTTCTTCAACTTTCTTTGCTTTCATACAAAGGGTTTCTAGCAATTTCTGATTCTCATTTGAATCATAACTATTGAAGAAGAAATCCATTTCATTATCTGATGTATGGTCAACAGATTCAATTACAATAGCATCCTTTTTCCAACAAGCAGTAAAGCATTTAGATTTTGAATCAATCTTAACTAATTGAGTCAAATCTCTATCAGCTGACCAGATAAGACAATTAATGTTTTTACTATTCAATAACTTACTCCAATAAGCACACCAATCATCTCCTTCTACACCTTTCTCTCTAGAAACACATACTCCAGTTTCTTTCAATATATCAATAAATTCATCATATCCTTTAAAGATTTTATCCCAATCGAGATCTTTATCCTTTTCTCTATTACCTTTATAAGTAATATGGTCCTTCTTTAAGAATTCTGGAATACTTATCTTATTTCTCCATGATCCACCATCCGCAACAAAAATTACATTATCAATTTGTGGAATATCCCGAAGTAACTTATTGATTGACTTAATCATCATCAACTTTACTTCCTTAACCAAAGTATCTTCATCTTTAATTCTCATTCTAAGAATTGAAAGACGAGACATCAACAACCAGTTACCATCAATAATTAAAACAAAATTACTTTTATTCGACATAATCTACTTTTCTATTAATTTATATGTTTACTTTATAAATATAGAAAAATTTTAGATTATTTCAAATTATATTTCAAACAAAAAATGCAGGATCTTTTGAATCCTGCATCTGTGTTTAAATTGAATTAGTTAAACTGATTCTACTTTGCTACAACGGCTGAGTCAACTGTTACAGAATCTGCAGCAGTGTCAACAACTACTGTATCTGAGTCATTTACAGATGCAGTTGACTTAGTTGAATTGCCACAAGAAGCAAAACTAATTGCCACAATAGCGGCAAATACTACCAAAATCTTTTTCATTTTCTTTTAAATTTTTATATTGTTATTAAATTATGTTATTATGAAACGAATATTAATATCGTTTCAATATTAATAATAGAATATTTCTATTAAAAAGTTCATCGTCTACCACCAAAATTTTTATTCTTTGGATAAATAGGTCTGCTATCAACTCTACCAGGTACTCTTATATCTTTTCTTATATTTCCAAATCCATTATGTTTTGGTCTATATGATGAATGTTGAATCCAAACTGGATGATATGGATCTCTTGGTGGAGGACAAACATAAACTGGTCTCCTAGGAGGAGGTGGTAAATGTCTTCGATGATACCAATACCCATAATCACTATACCCATAAACTACATGAGTTGTATGTGTACTTACAACTGGTACATCAGGTGTAATACATGATGTATAGATGAAACAGGTAAATATTGCTAAACAAATGTCAAACAGTATACCTTTAATCAAAATTTTATTTTTCATATTTTAAAATTTTATGGTTGAGGAATAGGATAAGTATTATTAGGAGCATTAGTAGAACCAGAACCAGAACCAGAACCAGATTCTTCTTTATTTATAATATCCGATATGCTATCCTTTATAGTATTATCAGTTATATCTTTTATAGAAGTTGGTTTTGATGGTTTTTCAATATGATTAGTCTCCAATACCTTTTCAAGATTGATTATATATTGCTTATTGATAGCATTTTCTATTCTTTCTTTTTCATATTTAGGTTCTAGAATACTAATCTTTTCTTTTAAAGCTTCATTTTCTCTTATTATAGAATCATCAGAATTTCCATCAGCTTCTATAGCTTCTTGTAACATATTAGCATACTTTACACATCTGCCTGCAATTACTTTTGCTTTTGCATCTGGTACTTGGTTTATATTACCATTCTTATCTATTTCAATAAGTGGTGCAGAAGCCATGATATGCTTAGCAACATCTTGTACAAATGTCTGCCCATTTGATACTAATACATCAACTGGTATACCATGGGTGTAAGACTTAGGATCTACTGAACTTCTTACGAATATATCACCAGCATAACTTATCTTTACATCTGCAGGTATACCGTATGTTGTATATGTTGTATCTACACTACTCTTTACTTCTTTTCCACCTATTATATAAGTATAAGAATAAGTGTATGCTATATATGTATTTTCTGATGTTTCAGCCATATTTACTGTTACTGGAATTAGATTTATATATAATTATAAGCTTTCTTCCAGTAAGTTCAGTAATTCTACATTTCAATGAACTTCTTGTTATTACGATAAACCAACTTATCAACAAAGATCTTAGGAAGATCAGCATATTCCTTACGGCACCAATCATTAACACTAAGATGTCCAGTCAACCAGTTAGTATAATCAGACTTATCTAGACCAACAATTTTTCCTCTTGACTCATAATGTGCCATACTGAAATTGTCCTTTCGCATCATTGAATTCAATGCTTTGTTGATATGCCCAATCAAATCATTCAAATCATCATAAATGAAATATGTGTGCTTTGACTTTCCTGTCTCAGTATTGTATAAAACATATCCCCAGTTGCCAATTCTCTTGTTGTTGCTATGGTACAAGAAAAGCTTATCATAATAATCAATTCCCTTAGTAAGATGGATATCAAATACCATGCAATTTGACTTTCTTCTATTGAATACCATCAAATCTTCCACAATTGGATTCCAATGCTTATCATCATCAAGGTCAAACGTCATCTCACCATAATTGGCAAATGAAATATCTTTTACATGTCTAGTTTGTGAAAGAATCCAAATGATCTTGTTAGCTTCCTTTTCTTTGATTGGATCAACATTGATATTCCAAAATTCAAACTTCAAATTATATTTCTTCATAATATATAAATTACTTCTTTTCTACTTTCTTATTATCTACTACCTTGTTATACTCTGCTCTCAACTTCTCAATATTGTCACACATAGAAGTCTCATTACCATTATCATCTTTTACCTTTTTGCAGGGTGCACCTGGTTCACCATACAACTTCACATAGATAGTATATGCTTCAGGAAACTCTTCCTTCAGCTTATTGATAGTTGTGATAGCACCTAATGTACAAGAAAGCTTATCAGACCAATTTTGCAAGTCCAATCTCTTTATAGTAATTGTTTTGATTTTCTCTGCAATCTCTGGTGCATTCTTCTTAATGTATTTTACCAAAGTATCATCAAGTTGAAAACTGTGAATACTAACACCATCAATCATCTTGTTGTAAATATTATTTACATTGAAACAAGGATAAATATGATTCCATCTACTCCAAACATCATACTTTTCTTTATCTTCCTTTGTCAAGAAATCATATCCATATAATGTCACATCACCCTTATCAATAAGATGAGGATACTTCTTTTCAAACTCAAATACCTCATTTGGAATATCCTTCATGAATAATGATGTAAGTTCATTTTCTACATTTGACATGATTGGTTTGTATTCTTTCTCAACAACATTTTTAGTCATTGCACGAACTACACCTTCTCTTTCTGCTTTTGTAAATTTCTTATAAGCTACCATAGTTTTACTTTTCTAAAATGTTTCTTAAATAATCTATTACATATTCAATATTCTCTTCTGTAAAGTCATATACTTCACGTTTTTGCAATTTACTATTTACTGCTTGAATAAATGTAGATTTATCAAGCTTATCACCAAACTTGCTCTGTACTTTCTCGTATATTTCATATATCTGTTGCAAGTCATCATGTAAGTCACCAGAATATTCCATAGGAAACTCTTTATCTGGAAAACTTGCTGTCCAAATATATTTCAATCCATTTCTAAGAATATTCCAAACATACATATCATGAACTGTATCATCATATTGCAATTTAGACAATGGATAAGCTTCTTGCAATGTTATTGATGCACTATCTGTCTTTACTTCACCATTATCTATATAGAACCAAGATAAGTAGAATGCAGTTCTGCAATAGCTTGATACATCTCTAAATATTCTCTGTTTCTTAAGATATTCATAGAATTCTTTTGTATTTAATGCTTGAAACTGGTCTGGATTATCCTCATCTTTAACATATAAGACTGGACAACCTTTATGTGGACCAACAAGCACACCATCATTTACAATCGATATAGCTGTTGTTAAATTCATGTTTCTAAATAAAATTAAATTAAATCATATATCCATCTCCAAGTTCACCAAAATCTTCCGGTCTAGTACCTTCGTAGTACATGTAATCATCATCTTCATCATTAATGATCTTCAAGTCAGTTGGTGAAATTCCAAGCTTCTTTGCAATTTCATCAATAGTGAATATACCATTTGCATGTCGTTCATCAGTTTTCTTCTTCTTTTCCTTTGTATATTCAATGAACAAGCTTCTGTACTTGATAGCATCTTCATAACGAGTAAAGATTATTGCATTATCAAGATTGTCATTTTCTTCAAATACAGGAAAATCATTCTCATCAGTCAAAGTAAAATCTGCAATACCATGCTTACCAATCACATAAGTCATATACTTTGCATCCTTAACACGATACATATCCTTAAGGAATGGATAATAAATAGGTGTCATCCGATATCCATACTTTACCTTACTTACAAATATAGGAATGATATTATCTGTAACAATTCTGTTATTCTTAGTAGAAATATTCACAACCCATAAGATGTTGTACTTCTTCTGAAACAATACCTTTGTCTTGAATAAGCCAGACAATGCATTATGAATAGTTTCTTCTTCGGTACAGTAGAGATCCATAAGATATCGGGTGTACTTGCTCTTTTCCTTAAGAGCTGATAACTTAGCTAATGTACTCGATAATGTTGCTGTATATGTCATGTCATTTTATTTTTTGTTCTAATATAGATGTAATTTTTACATCAGTGATTTGTTCTTTGAACAAATCTAATATAGAATAAAATTCTGAAATTTCAAAATTTTATTTATCTTCATTCCAAGAAATTTCTGTTGTATGATTATGGTCTGGTTGACCAGAATAAGGATCCCATTCAGAATCTACTTCAACATTCAAATTCTTCATTACATCAGTCTTGATTGCATCTTTCACAAATTTTGCAACTGCTTTTCCTAATACATAAGAAGGATCATTCTCAATATTGAATTTGTCATTCTCAATAGTTTTCTTTAATGACTCATTTTGTGATTTCAATTCATTTATTTGAATTTCTAGCTCATTAATATAACGTTGCATTTCAACAACATTAGCTGGTAATGAGTCTAAATAATTCTTCTTTACTATCTTTGACAATTCACTTAATGTATAATCTTTTTTCATAACGTATTTTATTAATATTAACTTAATTATTTTACATCTAAAATATAGTATAAAACAAATAAATTTCAAAATAAAATCTTTGAAATTGCAATTATTTTGTTTCTATTTTAATTTAGTATAAACATTATTTTATGAACGAAAAAGATACTTTAGTGATAGGTGATTTCCATTTTGGAACCAAGACAAATTCTGTACAATGGCTTGAAGAAATGGAAAATTATTTTGTAGAAATTGAGAGTTTGATAGTAGCAAATGGTGTACAGAAAGTAATTTTCTTAGGTGACTTGTTTGATGTAAGATATTCTATAAACACTTTAGTTGGCATCAAAGTAAAAGACATGGTAAGAGAAATGATAGAAAGAAATCCTGTAAAGAGTTTCAATTTTCTTGCTGGTAATCATGACTACTATTCTCCTAAGAAAGAAGATATGCATTACAATGCTTATGAAATGGTTTTTGGTACTGAATTCATGAAAGAACATGATAATGTACACTTCTATACTGAAAGCCCATATCTTGATGATGATGGTGACTTATACTTGCCTTGGTTCTTTACAGAAGATAAAGAATTGTTTGGACAAACTATGGAACACTTTAAAGGAGAATCTATAAAGAGAATATTCTGTCATTCCGATCTATGTACTTGGGATATAGATATGATAAAGAATATGAATGGAAATCCGGTATATAGTGGGCACATTCATACACCATGGACAGATGAAGAACATAAGTTATATAATCTTGGTGCAGCATTACCATTGAACTTCAATGATGTAAATGACAAGAGATATGTATATTTGCTACAAGGTACAGAAATAGTACGTAAGTTTGAAAATGAAGAAACTTATCAGTTTTACAGATATTTCAATGAAGAAATATTTAACCTTACTAAATTTGACAATTGCTTTGTTCAACTGTACATTGATAAAGACTTAATCAATAAAGCAAAATATATTGAGAAAGTAAAAGAACTGAAACTGAATAATCCTGGAATATCTATAAGAGTAGTAGCAATAGATAAGATGATGATAAATGATGATGAAGTTGGAATTGATATGAACCAAGATATAAAGAAATATATTGATAACAACATTCCAAAGAATCTATATAGTAAGTATGAAACAATTAAAGAAAAGATAGAAGAAAGAGAGAAATGAAAATAAATAAGATTAAGATAACAAATTTCAAATCAATTTATGGTACTCAGGAATTTGACTTTAATGAGTTGAATGGTATGATAAAGCTATCTGGTCCTATTGGGAGTGGCAAAACCAGCTTGCTGGAAGCTATTTTGTTTGGTCTTTATGGTACCATAAAAGATCATAAGAACCCAAATTTGATTGCTTGGAATACTAAAGACTATAAAGTTGAATTATGGCTTACTTCTGGAAAACATGATATCTATATATCTAGACAATGTTATTCAGAAATGGTAGCGAAGATAGATGGAAAGGATTTGCAAGCACCATCTAAGAATGATTATCAGAAAATTCTAGAAGAATATTATGATGTACCAAGAATTGCAATAGAAAGAATGTGCATCATATCGTTCAACCAGTTTATGTCATTAGCAAGCATGAATCCATTTCAAACAAAATGCTTTTTGGATGACGTATTTGGATTCAAAACTTTTACTACTTATAATGATGAAGTAGTAGAAGAAAAAAGAGATGTAGTAAAGAGAGGAACTGAATTGCAAGCATTGATACAAGAAACTTCTAATCAGATAGAATCTTTAAAAAAGAAGAAAGAAAATCAGCAACAGAAACTTGCTACATCAATAGATATAACAGGTTTAGACAAACGAAGAAATGACTTGATTGAACAAGGAAAATCTGTAAAAGAAGAACATAAGTTAAAAGTTGATGCAATAGCAGAACATAAAAAAGAATTGGAGAAAAAGAAATCTGAATTTGTTGATAAGAGAACAGAAGCGGCTACTTTAGGAAAGCAACAGAAACAGATGTATGAGAAATTCAAATCAGGCAAATGCCCTACATGTGGTCATAATATCGAGAAATCAAAAATAGATGAATATCTCAATAAAATGAATGACTATGCCAAAGTTTGGCATGATTGGAATGATAAGATAGAAGAAATATCTAAAGAAATTCTATCTATGAATGACAAGATAGATATAATAAACAAGAAATATGATACATTGATTTCTGATATCAAATCTGAAATCCATTCTATTGATACTAAAGTATCTACTTACAATTCTAATCTTAAGTTAATGAAAGATAATTTTGACAATTTGATATCAGAAGCTAAAGATAAATTAGAGAGATTGCAACAAGAATCATTAGATAATGAATTAGAACAAGGTGAATGGAATGATTTGTCAGAATTGTTCACTAAGTCATTACGATATAAGTTGCTTGATTCTATGATACCACATATTAACAATTCAATATCTAAGTATCTAAATAAGCTTGAACAAAACTATTCTGTCAAGTTTGACCAAGAATTCAAGTGTCATATATTCATTGACAATAACGAAAAAGAAATTTCATATAAGGATTTATCAACCGGTCAGAAGAAGACTTTAGATATCTGTATTATATTTGGAATTCTTCAGAATGTTATTGCAAATGTAAATTTTAATGTAATAGGACTTGATGAACTTTTTTCTAATATGGATGACAATATGAAAGATATGATGTTAGAAATGCTTCAAACTTCTATGGCAAACAACAGAACTATCATAATTATCAATCATGGTCCTATGCCTGATGACAGATTTGACCATAAGATAAGAGTAAGTGTAAAGAATAAGAAAATCAATAAAGAAAACATTAAGAAAAGTTTATGTACAGGTCAAGTAATAGTACATGCATCTGAATATGAACAAATCTTTTAACTAAAACAAATAACTTTATTTTTTAAGTAAGAAAATAAAATCAAATTTGATTAATAAATATGGCAATACGTAGAAAACAAACACAAGAAGAAACAGAACAAACATTAGCTGCTCAAATTGGAGATCTTGGTAATGATTTGAATATGGAAGCAGATGGAGGAGTACAACAAGAAGTATATGATGATGTAGCTGAAGAAGCTCCTTCTACTAATATGGCTACTCAAATGATAGGAAAGAAGTTGAACAGACTTCCTGGAGCTATGTCAAATGAAGAGAGAGAACGTGATAAAGAATTTATCAAATCACAGAATCTTTCAAGAATTGGTCAAAAAATTGGAGATACTACAAGAGTTCGTGAAGGATGGCTTCCAGTGGATAGAACATTGTTAGGTGAACGTGATATTTTCTATCCATCAGATTGGTCATTCTATATTCGTCCAGCAACAGTAGAAGCTATTCGTAACTGGTCCATGATTGATGATCAGAATGGTAATAGTATCGATGAAGTATTTAATGAGGTATTGAAGACTTGTTTGCAGATTAAGGATAGCACAGATCGCCCTATTCCTTGGCATAACATCTGTTCTTGGGACAGATTCTTCTTCTTACTTCTTGTAAGAGAATACACATTCCAAGATGGTGAGTCAAATATTTCATATTATGAGGATTGTCCTGAATGTGAAACTCCAGTAGAATTCAACTTGACTTCTGATGCATTGATGTATGATATGCCAGATGAAGAAGTAATTTCATATTATGACCAGACTTCTCGTACTTGGGCAATTGATCCATCAGAATATGAAGTAGAAGGTGATCCTATTACTTTGTATGTACCAACTTTGGAAAAGGATGCAAACATCAAGGCTTGGATGATTCGTAAGCTCCAAGAAAACAGAAATGCAAAGATAGATCCAGTATTTATTCGTTTTGTTTCTTGGATGACACCTAAGATTTCTAAGGATGATGAAATCAGTAAGAGACAGATGAAACAGCTTAAGACAGCATTTGATTCTCTTTCTATTGATCAGTTTGAATTCATGGATGAAGTTCTTAAGAATATTATTGTTACTCCTAAGACTAAATTGCTTACTAAATGTCCAAGCTGCGGAGAGGAGGTAACTTCAGATATCAGATTTCCCAATGGAGTCAGCGGTTTATTCCATATACAAAGTAAGCGTCGTCGCTTCGGTAAGAAATGATCTTTTCATCTGTAGAGAATATCACATACAACCAAGTGAGATACTTATAATGCCTTATTGGATCTATGAAGAGTATCTTGCTAACATAAAAGATATCCAAAAGAAAGAAGAAAAGGAACAGAAAGATCAGGATAAGAGATACAATAACATGATGCCTAAGATGCCTAGTATGCCTAAGATGTCAGCTCCATCTATGCCTAAAATTTCTATTCCTAAATTCTAAACAAAAGGACAGTAGTTAACTACTGTCCTTTTTTTATTTTGTTTTATTATTAATTAAACGAATTTGATAGAGGCTTTTTACTTTCTTCTGTTATTTTTAAAAGTAACATTAACCTAATTTAATATATAGGTCAAAATTTATCCTATCAAATACGAAATGGCAAAGAAATGTCTAGTATATGAGACACTTGGCAACATAACTGCAATGAAGGTTAAGGAGTCTCTTGACAACAATGAAATTCGCCTTTCTGGTGTATTCGGTGTTTGTGGTATTAAGAATGGCAACAACCGAATATATAGTAAGGAGAATTATGGTCAGATGGTAGAGAGTTTGCAAAAGACAATAGCAACAGAAGGTTGTCTTGGTGAACTTGAACATCCAAATTCAATGAACATAAACCTAAACAATGTAAGCCATAAGATCGAAAGTGTTCAGATGCATGAAGATGGTACTATTACTGGTACTGTTGTACTGCTTGATACCGAGAAGGGTCGTAATGCTAAGGCTATTGTAGAAGCTGGTGTACCTTTGTATATCAGTTCTCGTGCACTTGGTTCTATCGATGAATCTGGTAATGTAACACTTACTATGCTTAAGACTTATGACTTGGTTGGTACACCTGGTTTCTCACAGGCAAGTCTACATCTAGATGAAAATCAGAAGTTTGAATCATTGAATGAATCTATGTGTGCAGTAATTCTTGAAGGAGAAGACGACAAGAATGATGATCCAGATAAGAACAAAGATAAAGAAAAAGATAAAACAAATATGAAAGACTTGAAAGAAGCAGTTGATAAGCTTAGTGAAAAGGTAGAAAGCCTTGAGGCAGAACTTCATGTAGCTAAGGAATCTATCAATGAAAAGGATGAGCAAATCCAAGCTCTTACTGAACAAGTTTCTGAATTCAAGCCTACTAACTATGATGCTATTGAATCTTGGATTAAGGAAGAATTCAAGCCTGAATTCAGCCAAGAAATGGCAAATGATGTACAGAAATGGGTAAGTGAAGAGTTTGCTCCAGTTGTTCAGAATTGGGTATGTGAACAGTTTGCTCCTGAAGTACAGAAGTGGGTAGTAGAGCAATATTCTCCAGAAGTTCAGAAGTGGGTAACAGAACATTATTCTCCTGAGGTTCAGAAGTGGATTGTTGAGCAGTATTCTCCTGAGGTTCAGAAGTGGATTGTTGAAAATTATTCATCTGAGGTTCAGAAGTGGATTGTAGAACAGTATTCTCCTGAGGTTCAGAAGTGGATTGTTGAAAATTACTCTGATGAACTTCAGAATTGGATTACTGAGCAATTTGGTAAGGAATTGAGTAACAAGATTAATGAGAATGTTTCTGAATATCTCGAATCTAAGTCTAATGACAAGTTCGACAATATCGATAGAATGCTTGAGATGCTTGAAAGTGGTCAAGGTTCTAAAGAAAATGAGATTCAGATGTTGAAGGAACAGCAAGAGAAGAATCTTGGTAAGTATGCAACTTGCTATGCTATTGTAAACATGCCAAATGAGTACCGTCCAATGTTCGAAGGATTGAGCGAACAAAAGAAGGATGAAATAGCTCTGCAATCTCGTGCTTATGACTTTACTAAGACTGGTGTAATGGAAAGCTTCTGGGCTGGTATTGATTTCAACGAGAAGCCAGTACAGAATATCAACGAGAATCATAACCAAAACCCTGTAGATAGCTATATGTCTAGTATCGCTGCTCAGATGATGGCTTTACGTTAAATGTCTAAAAAGTGGAGGAACAATTTATTTTTACTAAATTCTAAAAGAAAAAGAATTATAACAAAATCATATTTCTAGTAATAAACATGTTGATTACAGAAAATCAGAACAAAGCAATGTGGACTAAGATGCTTACTGAGCAGTTCCATGTTGAAGATAATGAAAAGTTGAATTGGGTATCTGATTATGCCCAAACACACGCAATGTTTGAAGCTAACCTTGGTGCTCATGCCGTAGCAACAGCCACAGGTGTTCAGCCTGTAACAGTTCCAGCTGGTGCTCCTGGTGGTGGTCCTGGTGTTGGTCCTATGTATGCTACTCCAGCTAATACTCTTGGTATGGGTAATATTGCTGCTCCTAGTGGTCCTCACGGTGCTGATGGTCGTGGTAGTTCTACAGCTGGTATCAATCCAGGTGCATTCTTCAATCAGACTCCTGGTAGTGGTGATATTCCAGTTTCTACACTTCCTATGGCTTTGAACGTAGCTTTGATGACTGTTGGTCTTGAGCTTGTTCCAACTATTCCTACTAAGGGTCCTTGGGCTCTCTTGAGTTATATGGACTTCCCTTACGCTGGTGGTAAGATGGGTCGTAGAAATGAAATCGCTGGTCTTGATGGTGTTGGTGCTGGTCGTGAGAACAAGCCAATGTACTTCAAGGTATTGCTCCCTGGTACTGCAATTGCTAAGCTCCGTGCTCTTGGTACTTTGGTTGAAGATGTAAAGGTTGATTTCGAAACATCTGCTGGTAAGGTACAGACATTGTTCAAGGCATTTGGTCGTATGGATGGTGGTCTTCTCGTACAGGTTATCGACTCAAAGAAGGATGATAAGGATATCTCTATCAATGAAGCATTCTCTGGTGATACATTCAAGATGACTATTGATAGTAAAGAAGTAGATAATTTGGAAGATGCAGAAAAGGCTGCTGTACAGGTTGACTTCGCTCAGACAATGGTTGACTTCATCGATGGTTTTGCTAACTTCGCTACCGGTAAGAAGGAACCTATGACACGTGCTGAGAATGAAACTGGTACTGGTAACACTATCGGTCTTCGTCTATTCTCTAAGTGGATTACAGTAGGTAGTTATGAAGTAACAGGTGCTGTAACTCGTCAGCAACTTCAGGATCTTCCATTGTACGGTGTTAACGCTGTTTCTAAGATTATGGAAGCAATGCAGAACGAAATCACCCAGTCTATCAACGCTCGTATTCTTGAGCATGTATTCCGTCTTGGTGTTACTAATGCATTGAACTTGAAGAACTATCAAGGTGTTGACTTGAACCTTTACATGGGTACAGCTGATAAGGACTTCGCTCAGCTTCCTATGAATATCAAGGAGTACAAAGATATCTTTGGTAATGACCTTCGTGCTACTTGGGGTACTATCAAGAACTCAGAAGTTAACACATCTGCTGAGAATCTTCACACTCGTCAACGTCGTATCGCTTCTCGTGTACTTGCAGCATCTAACCTCATTCAGGTAACTAATAGACGTGGTCCAGCTAACTGGGTTATTACAAATACTCAAGTTGTTACAGCACTTCAAGATTGCGCTCAGTATGTAGTTGCTCCAATGCAGAATACATTCACACAGTCTGTAACTGCTAACCTCTACAAAGCTGGTACTATTGCAGGTCTTCAGGTTTATGTAGATCCTTACATGGATTGGAATGATACTCGTATTTGTGTTGGTCGTAAGGGTTCTGGTAACGAACCAGGTGTAGTATTCATGCCTTATATCCTTGCGGACCAAATGCAGCTCATTGCGGAAGGCACGATGGCACCTAAGATGCTTGTAAATAGCCGTTACGCTATTGCTGATATCGGTTTCTTCCCAGAAAAAAGTTATTACACATTTACAGTTTCTTCAGACTTCGGTTTGCTCTAATGGTAAATGTAAACATAGAAAAGAGAGATTCCTTAAGGAATCTCTCTTTTTGTATTTATATCATATAAAATATTAATAGTCAAATATTAAAAATAATTCAAAATTATATTTGACTATATCCAATTTACATAAATTATTTTTAATCAACAAATTGATAAATTTGACAAATACATTTTAAGTAAAATATAAATATGGCACTCCCAGTATATTTGCAGAACTTTAAAGCGGCTGGCCTGTATCGTGTAGTCTTTGACAAATCAACCGTATTGAGTCAGGATACAAATGTTCTTCGTTTACTTGTTGGATATTCTGATAAGGGACCATTCAACATTCCTACTTATATTCAAAGTGCTGCTGATTTTATCGCCATGTACGGTAATATCAACAAGACACAAGAGCGTCGTGGTAATTTCTTCCATCGTACTGCTTTACAGATGTTGAGTGTATCTCCTATTCTTTGTTTGAACTTGAAGAAGTTTGATACAGAAAATGTTACAGGTGCTCAAATCAACACTAACTTCAATGCTAAGGATACTATTGATACTGTGCAGATCCCTGTAGCTGATGTTTACGATACTACTCGTTTCTGGTCATTAGATCCAGAAAAGCTTAATGAAGTACGTGGATCAGAATATATCAATATCGCTACTACCGATGTAAAAGCTAATTCTGGTACTTTCTTCATTCGTAAGGCCAGTGGTAGCAAAGTAAGTTCTTACAATGTTACAGTAAGTGATTGGTATAAGGATGCAGGTGAAGCTGTTCCTGAATTCCTTGAAGGTTATGAAAATGAACTTATGTCAGCATTCTTTGCTGAGGTTTATGTATTCAGTGGTAAGTTTACTGCTGATCAAGTTCTTGCTTCTGAAACTTTAAAGAATTACTTTATTGTAGATAAGAATGGTAAGTTGAAGCTTCGTCAATATGTAAAGGACAGCTTTGGTGATTACAATGATACCCTTGATTATCTCTTCGAAGATGAGACAAGTGGTGCTATTGGTCATTATGTAGGCTGTTTGATTCCATATTTCAAGGATAAGAATGGCAATTATGCTTCTCTTGATATCATATTCAATCTTGATTCTGATGCACATCACATGATGATGAGCTTCAATGAAGATATGCTTTATGAATATGGTACCGCTAATATCGACATGTCAGGTGCTCGTTGGATCTCTACTTCAGATTCTACTCCTTATGACAATACTCATGTTGAAAGTGATGGTTCTGATGTTGGACATAACCGTGCTAAGATTTACAAGCAGTATGGTACTAGCATTGTTTGTATTGACAGACTTTGGAAGGGTACTGCTTTAACATCACTTCTTGGTAATGTTGGTGCCCCAGTTGTTTCTGCTAAGACACATTTCCGTACAAACATCTGGTCAGATGAAGATACTATCAAGCATCCTCTTTCTTGGGAAAATGTAAAGAAGATTAGTGGTAACTTGTATGTTCAGTCTTGGACTGATACTGCTATTACTTTAGGAGCTATTGGTTCACCTAAGCATATCACTATCGACTTGCTTATGATCGACAAGCCAAATGTAAACTATATTCTTTATGAACTTGGTGCTGCTTACAAGAAGACAGTTGGTGGTGTAACTTCGTATGTTCCATTTGAGTCAGGTCTTGGTACAGTTTACAAATCAGCTGATGCTTATGACAAACCAGAGAATATCAATGGTCCTAAGAAGGTGATTACTTCTCTTTCTAGAGATTTAGACAGTACAGATGATGCCATGGTAATCTTGAGTTCTGAAGTTGTTAAGTGTAACATCGAAGATGTTTACATTACAACCAAGACAGAATATCTGAACCCAGATACATTGATCGATGAAACAAATAAGTATGCTTCTTGGAATGTATATGGTCCATCTGTTACATTCATCCCATTGAATGAAAACTGGACACTTACAGCTGATGTATATGATGAAACAGATGAAGATGCAGTGCATACCTATCATTTGACAGCTCCTGCTACAGCTGATACTACTATTCTTGCTATGCTTCAGAAGGGTGATCAGTTCTTAGCCGTAGATGGTAAGATTGATATGGATGGTGATGGTGACTATTCTGATGAAGTTATTAATGGTTATTATGACCTTTGCTATGTTCAGGAAGCAGAGACAATCACTGATGAATATGGCAATCCTAAAACATACTCTATCAAGTTCACTGGTAATATCGCTACTTATGAAGGTGCTAGCAAATCTGACAAGGACGTAACTATTTCTAATGGTGAATATAATTTGCTTGATGCGGAAGAACAGAAGTTATACAAAGCTAAGAACTGGGCAGTTACTTACAATCATGTAGGACCTAGAACTTTGACAGCTGAAGCTTATGCAGTTGCTACAAACAAGGAAGGATTCAATCCATCAGGTATAGTATTCTCTAAGCAAGTTACTCCTGCAGAATATATGATGTTGAATGCTGCTGCACGTAACATGTGTACTAAGAATTATCATTATCATAAGATTACCACAGCAGATCCAAATGCTGATAATATAACAGGTGCAGACTATAAAATACTTCCTGATTCTGCTGAATCTGGTGATGTAAAATCAGACTATAAATATGTAGAACTTGATTCTTGGACATTCATCTATGATGATATCAAACAAGTATATTCATCCACAGATGGTCTTAAGAGACCTATTGAAGTAACAACTGCTGATGGAACATTATATATTGATGCAACTTCTAATCCTGATTTGAAGGTAGATGAGACTGGTAAGATTACTGCTAATACAGTTGCTTTAAAGCATGATGGTACTGATAAAATCGGTTATTATGTAGCAATGTATACAAACCCAGTATTTAACTATGGCCAACAAGTAAAAATGCTTACTGATGCAGAATATCAAAAGATTAAGCCAATTTCTGTAGAGAAATATAATGGGCTTTCTAGTTCAGATAAAGCTGCTTATAATAGTACAACAGCTAATTATACTGAAAATGGTGGTGCTCCACAGCCTGGTCATTATTTGGTTGGTTATTCTGATTTAGTAGCTAATACTAATGAATGGATCAAGAAAGCTGCACAAAATACAACAACTTATGGTAAGTATCTTGTTCGTATTGAAAATGGTTTGAACCAAGAAATTGGTACTATGGAACCTGTATACTTGAAGGGTTATACTTACGAACATCCAAAGCCAGATGGAGTTGGACAACGTGCTAAGCTTGAATGGCAGAACTTCCAGTTGTCAGCTTTGACTGAATATAAAGGTCTCCGTACAGGTCTTTTGAATAAGGCAGAAATTGACTTCAGATATGTTATCGATGGTTTTGAGACTTATGTTGATGCTGGTGCTAAGAAGGTACTTTCTTATCTTGCTAAGCAGAAGCAAAATGCATTCGCTATTCTGAACTTCCCTTCTGTTAAGACATTTGTTAAGTGCCCATATAGCTCATTTACTGATGCTAAGGGAGTATTCAATGTACAATATGTAGTTGATGGATTCAATAAGAAGAAAGCTCATACAACAGCATTCTCTCTCCCATCAAATGATGAAGGTGCTAGCTTTGCAGCTTTCTATACTCCATTGAAGCTTTCTGATGGTACTATTGATTCTGTTGTTCCATCTGCAGGTCTTGTATCTAACTTGTTCATGGAGAAGTACAATTCTCGTCTTCCTTATGAAATTGTAGCTGGTCCTAACTACGGTGCAATGTCAGTATCTGGTCTTGTTGGTCCTGATTACAATTATAGTGGTGATGAACTCAACATTATCGAACCTTATGGTGTAAACTGTATGGTATACCGTCCAAGCTTTGGAACATTTATCAATGCTAACCAGACTGCTAAGCAGACACCTAAGTCAGCGTTGAGTTCTGTTAATGTTCGTGAGTTGGTTATCTATATCATGGATGAAGTTGAAAAGATTCTTCAGTCTTATCAGTGGGAGTTCAACAACCAGACTGTACGTAATAAGATTAAGGATCGTGCTGATTCTATCTGTGCTAGAGTTCAGGCTAATGGTGGTATTCAAGCTTACTTGAATGTCATGGATGACTCTAACAACACACCTGATATTATTGATAATGAGATGGCTATCTTGTCTACTCATATTGAACCAGGTCGTGGTATGGGTAAGATGGTACATGAGTTGACTTTATATCGTACAGGTCAGATGAATTCTACTATTCTTGGAGAATAAAATACATTGAGGAAGTCTTAAAGGACTTCCTCATTCTAAGGAAAATAACAAATCTTATATATAAGAAAGTTTTATGCAGAAAATAACAGAAAATAAGCCTAACATTTATTGGGGTGGATCAGTTCCTGCAACTACAGGTGATTTTGCTTCTCGTGGCCATGATGGCAAGACACATCTTCCTCATTTGATGAATACTAAGGCTGGTGCTAATCGTCATGATCCAATGAACCGTGCTGTGTTTGAAGTATCATTTACTCTTCCTACACAATTGCAAGGTATGTTTGGTGCTGATGCTGCTACCATGACAGAACAAGTTACAGATGTTGCTGGTTTGGATGCATTACAGAAGACAGTACAAGCTGGTTCACAGAAATTCTTTGGTGTTGATGTGAGCTTCTTGAACCCAACACTGGATAACACTTATGCTGAAGTTACAGTAAACTTCAATTTGAACATCCGTTCTAAGTCAGATGCTTGGTTGCTCCGTATCTTCAAAGCTTGGGAAAAACTTGGTTATGACCTTGCCGATGGTACTCGTACATTGAAAGCTGACTATATTGCTGATGTAATGAGAATTGCGGAAGCTAATAGAGATGGAACTATTTACAGGGCATATGTGTTCCATGACACAATGATTACAAATGTAACAGGTCTTGATACATTAAATTATACTGATAATGAACCTGCAAAATTGAGCGTTACATTTAGAAGTGACTTCTGGGATGAGGACATGTCAACCGGTGAAGCTAGCAACTAAATTAAAAAGTTGAAATAATTAATATAAAGTGTCTATTTTACTTATAAGTAAAGTAGACATTTTTTTTTGTATAATGACAGATAAAGATATTATAGAAGAATTTAAAACATCAAGATATAGAATTAATCCTAATCTATTGAAATATTATGAAAATAAAGAAGGTAAAAGATTTAATAATGAAATTTATGAATATATTATAAATAGATATAATGATTCAGAATCATTTAAAGAATCATTATGTAGAATAATATTTGGAATAGAAATACATCCAAAATGTCCTATTTGTGGAAATTTAATTCCATTTAAATGGTCACTAAATTACAAAATATTTAATGACTGTTGTTCTAAACATTGCAATAATATATATCTCAATAAATTAGGAAAAATAAATACAGAAGAAAGTATTAAAAAAGCAAACATTACAAGAACAAATACTTTAAAAGAAAAATATAGGGTAGAAAATTCGTTTCAACTGGAAACATCTAAAGAAAAAATAAAGAAAAAGAAAATCGAATATATGAATTCTAATAGATATAATCCAGAAGAAATTGTGCAAAAATATAGGGAGACTAATTTATTAAGATATGGTGGGCATCCAATGTCAACAGAAGAATTTAAAGAAAAAAGAAAATTGACTTGTTTAAAAACATACGGAGTAGAATACCCTAATCAATCAGATAAAGTAAAAGAAAAAATCAAAAATACTTGTTTGAAAAAATATGGTGTTACTAATTATGTATTGTCCACAGAATATAAAAACAATATAAAAGATATAGTAAATAAAATAAACCAATCTAAAAGAAATAACAACACATTCAATACATCTTCTGAAGAAGATAAAGTATATGAATTGTTAAGCATGCAGTATGAGGTAAAGAGAAATTGGAATAAAGATCCTAGGTATCCATGGATGGTTGACTTTTACATACCAGAACTTGATCTATTTATAGAATGTAATTTTCATTGGACCCATGGTGCACACCAATATGATCCAAATTCTAAAGAAGATCAAGATACAATAAATTTGTGGAAAAGTAAAAATACAAGATATTATGATAATGCAATAGAAACATGGACTAAGAGAGATATTGAAAAAATAAATAAGGCAAAAGAAAATAAATTAAGATATTGTGTATTTTGGTCTTATAATGAATTTTATACATTCATAAATAGTACTATTGATATTCCTTTTGATGAAGATACTCTTGATAATGAATATGATTATTTTATCAAATGTACTCCAAAATTAAATTTATTTCCAACTAAAAATTCTATTGTAAATTATTTTCAACAATATCAATTATATAAAAAAGAACATGAATTTTTTGATGATTTCTATATTAGATATAAGCTTTTTAGAAATAGACAAAAATATTTGCAATTATCATTTAGTGAATTAACACCAATTAAATTAATTAAAGGATTTAAAATATCTGGAATTCATTATGGATATAGTATGTTCAATCCTGTATTGGCAAAATGGTTTATACAAAAATATAATTTAAAAAATAAAATATGTTATGATCCATGTGGTGGATGGGGACATCGACTTCTTGGAATTGCTCCATTTGTAAAAAAATATATTTATAATGATTTATCCATACATACATTAAATGGTTGCAAAAACATTGCTAAGTTTTGTAAGCTGACAAATATTGATTTTTATAATAAAGATGCAAAAACATTCAATCCAAACGAAAATTATGATTTTATGTTTACATGCCCCCCATATTATGCAGAAAATAAAAACATAGAAGAATATGAATGTGATGGATTTAATTCACAAGAAGAATACTATGACTTTATAACATCATTATATGACAAATTTATTAATAAAGAAAGTTGTAAAATATTTGGGTTAGTAATAAGAGAAGATATGTTACCAGTTGAATTGAAAGAAAATATAAAAGCAAGCTATTGTCTTTCAAAACCACATACATTATATTTCAACAATAAGAAATATAAAGAATACCTTTATATTTTTCAAAAATAATTCACTAAGAACAATTAAAAATGGTCGAGAGATATAATTTATCATCCTGACCATTTTCCGTTTCCTGTGTGACCCAGGCGCCATCCTGGTGAATTATAATTTATTTTAACTTATCATAATTTTTTCTAATAATATTAGAAAATTTAATCAATGCTTCTTTCATTCCTGATTTTGTATTAGATACACCTACCCAATTATCCCCATATAACTGGTTATTGATTGCCTTATATTCCTTTTTAATATTTTGATACTCATAATCTGATGAATTGATACAAAGTAGTCCAAATAATACATTTTGCGCCTTCCAATTATCAATAACTCTAATTAATGATGTTTTACTACACAAATATAAACTATCAGTAATATTCAAAAAGAGTATTTTTTTATTTGTTTGTAATTTTACATCTTTCAATATAGTATCATAAGACTTAGCATCATTTTGTGATATCTGATATAATCGATTTCCTAACTTATAAGGATTCTTATCCTTAGGTGTAATGTATTTTACAATATTTTCACCATGACCATAAATATACAAATCAATTCCCTCATAATCTTTCATTGCTTCATAAAATATACAAGCAAGTTTTGATGCAATATTTCTTCCGGAATATTCATTACTTAATTGATAGCTCATTGATCCTGATTCATCTATTGATATTACAAAAGCATATTTTGGATCTGGTGTTTCTGATCTCTTTATAACTTTTCTATGGTATACACAATTTACTCCTTGTATTGCTTGTACTAAATGTGAAGAAATAAGTTGTCCGTTTCTATGAAATTTATCATCTTCTAATTCAATTTTCTTATTGTTAGGAATGATTATTTTCTTAGCAATCTTTATTTCTTCTGATAAATTAGAAATCATCTTCTTATAAGCAATTATATCAGAACTATTTGGTTTTACTGCTCCTATTTCTTCTTTTGCTCCATTAAATAATTTATCTGGTTTATTCGTATCACATTTACTAAGGGCATCATTTTCTTGATTTACTGAATTTTTTGCATTGTTGAATTTTTGTGATATCGCATTCTTTGATTTATTTCTTCCTTCACTTGTATTAGGAGAAAATAATCCATTTTGACCACAATTCTTATCCTGATTTGGATTACCTTCAGTTGAAGAATTTCCTATCATACCAAGATTTGGCTTAGATAATCTTGAATTGAGATCATCTAACTTTACATATTTCTTGATTATTTCTATAGTATCAAGACATGCAACAACAGTATTTTTTGTAGGAGTATATTTGAATTGATTTGGATCTTCAATTTTTACAATAACCTTTTCATATATCTCATCTAACATTGGACCAAATTCATCAATCCATTCTTTAGGAAATCTATTTGAAAGTTCTGAATTTCTAACCATATACAATATCATAAACTGTACAATATCTATCTTACTGTTAGAAAGAACAAGTTTCTTTATAGAATTGATGAATTTATCTTCAGAAAAGTAATGTGACAATACATGGTTCAAAAAATACATCCATTGTGGTTTTTTGATACCTAACATTTCTTCAATGCATTCATCCTCATATACACTATGAAGCCAATGAGCAATAGGATATTTTACCATTTTCAAATCATAGTTTTTGAAATCGGTAAAAGCACAATGGCATGCTTCATGGCAAGCTAATCCCATTTCAACATCCATACCATCATAAGCATCTTTATGTTCCTTCATTGGACTCATACCAACAACAATATGTTTACCATCTGTATATAATGAGTCAGAATTTTCTTTAGCAACTAATTGTGTAGAATTTTCTGTTACTTGATTAGAAACATAAAGTAAAGCTTGTGACATCAATGCTGCTGATGTCTTATAAGCTTCAATTTCCATTTCTTTATATATGAACTTTGAAGATGGATTTATACCAAACTTATTGATAGTATAAGTAGGGCGGTTAGAAAACCATTTTGTATGTTTGAGAATATATGGCATAAAATACTATATTTAATGTTCATTAATTAACAATCTAAATATAGTATAAACAAAGGGAATTTCAAACAAAAGTTCAAAATTCCCTTATATTTTATATTTATATTTTACATGCAACAAATATATCCATCTTCTGGTCCAAACCAAGGACTAGGACTTTCCCAATCATCTCTTCCATAACTAGAAACTCCTCGGAAGTAATCTGATTCTGATATTTCAAGTTCTGTTTCATTCAACTCATCTTTGAAACCATCAATATTAGCTAAGCACCATTCAAGATACCCATTTTTGTTTCTTGATGTGTTGTAATCATATACTTCCTTTATAGTATGTCCTTTAAACTTACCAAATGTAAGTACTCGTTTTGGTTCATCAAATGGATCATTACCTATTTCTAGTTTAAGATATTTCATAATTTACATAGCTTTAGGATCATCATCCCAACTCATATTCTGATAAACTGCCGGTAAACATTCTTTATTTACATAAGCACCTCTACCACTAGCAGAAGACCAGTATTTGTTGAATTTTCCATTCCATACATAAGGATGATGCTCTTTACCATAATAGTCTTCTTCCAATTTAGTAGTATCTTCGACAAATACTTTTTCTGTATGACGATATGGATATCCTTCAAAAACACGATATTCACCATTCTCATTTACAGCAATATATGCTTGGTCATATCTGTGTTGTACTGTTTTATTATCATCTGATGGTTTGTTCAGATATTTATCAATATCAAATGCATTAGGGCAATTGATATTTGAAAGGTACTTAATCAAGTTTGGATCTATCTTGATAGTCTTCAAGTTATTGAAATAGTTTTCATTCAATTTGCTTGGTACTCCCATTTGCCATATCTTCAACTTACTAGCACTTTTAAGAAGATATTCATATTCTTCTTCATAACCAAGTGGTAATGTAGCAGCATCCTTATACATTCTAGATAAGAAATGAAATAATCTGCTTGCAAATGTATAATCAATTGCAAATCCATAATTACTAGTCCATGGACAATGCAATTGCTCTTCTGGTATACTCTTTTCTTTATTGAACATAAATAATTAAATTAAACAGTTAAATATGCATAATAGTCTTTATATAAAGTTCCTACTTCCTTGTCAAAAGTATATTCAATCAACTTCTTATGCAACGTATCAAGCATCTGTACTTCGATACCACCTTTCAATAAGAATATCAATGGTGTAACATCTCTATACTCTTCTCTAAATACAACTCTCTTGATACCAGATTGAATGATGAGCTTTGAACATTGTAAGCAAGGGCTCAATGAAACATAAGCTGTAGCACCTTTACATTTACCTTCTGAACATTTTGCACATTTAGCAATGGCATTAGATTCAGCATGCAATACTTCATCATTTGTTACAAGATTGCCATTTTCATCAAGATGTTCACATTCATTTGGAAATCCCTTTGGCATACCATTGTATCCTTGTGCAATAATCTGATCATCAGAACTTACAATAATACAACCAACCTTACTTCTTGTTGCAAAACTCAAATCCTTCAAACATGAAGCCATATTCATGTATACAATATCATATTCTAATCTTCTAGTTTCCGTCATGACTTAAGTTATTTTAGTTTAACGTATAATGATTCTTTTGTTTTCAATACCTTGTTAGGTTCTCTTGTCTTAGACATTTGACGTCTGAATTTGCTAGTTCCAGTATCATTAGTAATTTTTGTCCAACCATTACATTCTGGAAAACCTTCATCCCCTGCAGTACCACCATCAAAACTAACTAGCATATTGCAATCCTTTGATGTTTCATTACACCAATTATAGAATTTTTTAAGGTTAAATTCATCAGAATTATAAATACCAGAAGCATTTTCATTAAGGAACATCTTATAAGGAGGATCCAAATAAATAGTAGAATTCATTGGAATATATAATGAGTCATAAGAAACATTGTTAAATTGAACATTATATTTCTTAACCAATTCATTACACCTCATAATGATTTCTTTCTTGTTATCTGGGTGCATTCCAGGAACAACAGGCATACAAGCTGCATTGAATCCTTTCTTACCATATCTGACTAGTCCATTAAAATTAAATGCAAGCAATGTCATCAATTCCATGGCACCATCTTCAGTTCCTTTAAGATAGTGGGTATTATACTTATCACGAAGTGCATTACGATGATTTACCATTTCACCTTCATTATTCTCTGGCTGAAGTTTTCCAAGATATGTGTTTCTTTCTTTCCATTCCTTAGTATAGAAGTCAATCAGCTTATTTGGATTATCTTTAATAAGCTTCCACATCATAATTAAATCAGCATTAGTATCAGAACAAATTACATGTTTGCAATTTGCTAGTTTTTCAGGAAAGTCATTCAACAACTTAATCATTACTGCTCTTGAACCAAGAAAGAGCTCACAGTAAGAAGTAATGTTATCTGGCATTTGTTGAATAATTCTGTCTGCTTGTGTACGTTTGCAGCCAGTCCATTTGATAGGTGTAAGAATATTATTTTTCATGTCTATAATTTTAAATTAACTAATATAATCAGTATCTATTTCAAACATTGATATGAATGTCTTGTATTCATTAAAGTTCATGTTTGTTGACTTTCCTTGTGTTGTCAGAATTCCAACATTATCCATAACTGGCCAACATTTTACAATGAACTCTTCATCTTCTTCTCGATTAATCAGATTGCATTCAACTGTAATATAGAATACTGGATATTTCAATTCAAGCTTATTGTTTACCATATCCAAATCTTGAACATATACTGGAAGTGATGAATAATTAGGAAGAACATTAGGATCATCTCTCATCAATTTCTTCAGATAATCACTATATCCAATGATATAGAATGTTGTATTAAAAACTGAAGCTTCTTTACTTATATCAAAATTGAAATAATTAGTCATAATGTATGTTTATTTATTAATGAACATCACTTTCAGTTCTGTTCAAGAACTAAAGTTATTGAATCTTCTGTTTCTTGGTGTCTTTTCTGGACAATTCTCTGTAAATACAAGACCTTTATCAGTATCTTCTACTACAAGTCGTGTTACAAACTTACCAGAAGGATATTCATAGAAATCAAAGTACCATCCTTTTGATGCTGCTTCATCATGGTCTCCATTGAACTTAATGAATTCCTTGCATTCATCAATATCTGTAAATTTGATATTTGAATATCTTCTATTGTTCTTATAAATTATAAATCTTGGCATAATCATATTATTTTGTTCAGATATAAGATAGTATCAATTCTAAAAATTTCAAAATAAATTTAAAAATTTCTATAAAATAATGAACATCACTTTCAGTTCTGTTCAAGAACTTAAGTTAATGAACATCACTTTCAGTTCTGTTCAAGAACTAAAGTTAATGAACATCACTTTCAGTTCTGTTCAAGAACTAAAGTTAATGCACACAGGGAGCGGAAAATTTTCTCAGGTTATTAATTATACTCCTAAGTATTCTTCCGCTCCCTGTGTGACCCAGGCACTTCCAGGATGAACCCTTATCTTATATCCGATAAAATAATATAAACTTGAATCATTTAAAATCCTTTAACAAGGATTGCTTCAGATGAATTAAATCATCTATATACATCTGCTTTTCTGTTGTATTCTTGATATATTCAAGTTGTTTCTTTATCTCTTCATTCTGCTTCAAAAGTTCATCTCTTTCTTCTATAGTTACTTTTGACATCGGAGTAGAAATAAGAGAAATAGGAAGTTTGAAACTATCCATATCAATTTTGATATCAACCTTACTTCTGTTACGAATCTTAAGCTTACCTTTACATACAAGTTCAATGAACTTTACCAATTCTGAATTGTTCTTGTATTTCTCTTCAAGTATCTTTACAAGCTTCTTCTTTCTCTCAACATAAACAGACAATCTCCAATTTACAAAATATCTGATAACCTCATATCTGTCTTTGAAATATTTGAGCTTACCATTCTCATCAAGCAACCAAAGCAAATCTTCTGGAAGTTTCTTAATGAGTTTGAACTTATTTGCTAATCTCTTACCTGACCTATCTGATTTGATTTCTTTTGCAAGCTGACCTTTGAAGAATTGTACTTCATAATGTACATTGCCATCTTCTGACAAGTCTTTATAGTCTTTGATTTCTTGTTTGTCACAAAGTCTATTCAGTAATTTTTCAAATTCAACATAAGTAGTATCAGATGACAAATTAGTGATTGTCATCAGATCTTTTGCTTGATTTGTCTTCCATTCTCCATAACAATACCACTGACCAGATTCTAACTTCCAATTGTCTTGTGGGATATCTCTCAAATACGGCCTTACAACAGTCTTAAACTGTTCTATACCTTTCTTACTTTTTAGAATCTCTAAACAGCAATCAAGTACATCTATCGGATTCCAAGCATTGCTATGAAAAGAATATCCATTAGCAATACCCATAGTTGTATTAGAGAGAACTGTTGGTACAATAGGAAGGTAATGTTCTGGTTCAACATAATCACCTTCTTCAAATACATACTTCAACAAATCATAATCTGCCTTGTATACTAAGTCTGCATACTTTGACTTTCTGATATATAGGTATCGAGGTGCTCCAGCTTCTGGACTTCTAAGATATCCTCCTTGGCCTTCAATTTCTAGTGGGTTGTAAAAATTATAAAAAGCTTTAGCCAATGTACATGTAGTACCAACAAGGCTTTGATCACCATGTGCGTAAAGAGATATCTTCATGGTATCACCGACAAGGGCAAGCAACTTTGATGTTGATCCATTCTTCAATGAACCTTCAAACATTGCATGTACAATCTTTCTCGCACCTGGCTTAAACCCATCACATATAGAGGGGATAGCACGATCCCCGACAATGTTGCTCGCATAATTTAAATATTCTACATTGAGAAAGTCAGTTATTGACTTAGTTATGTCTTTTTTAATAACTACTTTATTTTCAATTTTCTTAACCATTTTCCAACCAATCTTTTAGAATTAGAATCAGAATATCTATTTTGTAAATATTCTGATTCTTCTTTTGTCATATATTTTAATTTTTGACCTTGAATTCTTTCTAATGTATCAACATATTTGATTTTTATGTCTTCATCAGTTATCATACTAATTCTTGTAACATATTTTTTCTATCTTCACTATTCTTACCAAACCATTTCTTGAACATTGACTTTGTCAAATCATCAATCTTGAAATGCATGAAGATAGGGTTTCTCATTGATTCCTTTGTTTCAGATGCATCAAGACCAGAAAGACCTTTAACATACTTAATCATATATCCTTTAAGCTTTCTTGCATCTTTATCAAATTCTTCTTGGCTATAATATTTCTTTACTTCTTTACCCTTCTTTGCAATAATGATAGGAGTAATGCTTCTGCATACTATACCCTTCTCAAAAAGAATTGGCCATCTAGAAAAAAGGAGAAGCAACAATGCTGCAATCTTATCTCCATCAATATCTGCATCAGTAGATATTACAATCTTATCAAATTTCAAATCATTGATATTGAAGTCATCACCAAACTTAAGCCCTAAAATAGTAATAATATCATTGAACACATCATTCTTCATAATCTGCAATGGTGACATATCTAATGAATTAGGTGGTACACCTCTCATTATATAACCAGCTTGAGTTTCTGGATCTCTACCAATACGAAGACCTCTTGCAGCAGAATCACCTTCATAAATCCAAAGTTGTTTACCTTGTTTCTTTTTTGATGAACAAGTCACATACTTATCTGAACGACGAAGACCTTTGCTTGCTTCTTTATTGAGTTTACGAAGAGTACGTTGGTCTTCTGCTTCACATTTCTTCTTATACCAATCTCTTACATTATCTATGATTTCAGACTTTACAACAGAATCAAGAAACTTGTTTGGAAGTTCAAACTTGATATTTTCATCTTTATAGAATTTTTCTACAGGTGTAGTCAAACATTCCTTAGTCTGTGAATCATAAGATGGATTGGAAATAGTCAAGTCACAGAACATGCTATAGTTGCCATCAACTTGTCGTGGAAGCAAATCAATCTTATCTTTCTTCTTAAGAAAATCACATACAGTAGTATTGATGATTTGATGCAATGCCTTAACATGAGTACCTTTATTGCAAATACCTCCATTGACGAATCCAATATTGATAGCACCATCAGGATATACATAGACATGCTTATGTTCATCTTTCATCTCTATACAATCCTTCAAAGTAACATAGTTTCTGTACAAGTCAATATAGTCTTTGAAATTGTCATATCTGTACTCACCGCATAGATCTTCATCTTTATATGTTACCTTCAATCCAGGATTAGCAGCTGCTGCATTGATGCAACGTGTCAATATGATATCCTTGAATGTTCTGTCAAACTTATCTATACCTTCAAATCTAGAAAAGTCAAGATGAAATGTGATCCTAGTTCCATGATTTTTCTTAGAAGATTTTTCTATCTCCTCATCATAGAATTCTGACATGTTGTTTTTCCAGTTACCAAGCCATCGCTTCTTTCCATCATCTGTCATTACACCAAAATATGATGAAAAAATATTTGTTAGAGAACTTCCAACTCCATTAGTACCAAGGCCTGATCTATCTTCATCATCATTATAGTTTGATGATGTTCTCATTCTTCCGAAAATAAGTTGAGGTACCATAATACCAGCTTCTTTATGCTTGACAACAGGAATTCCACCATTATCTTCTATTACTATAGTATTATCTTTCATTACAGTAACAGAAATCTGTGTCAACCCAATATTATCTGGCCTACGGTATTCATCAGTGGAATTTGATATAATTTCATCTATCAATTTCAGTATAGCAGGAACATATTCTACTTCTTTCTGTACCATCATCTGTTCTTTATAATCAAATACAAACTGAGTAGAAAGTTCTGGTTTTACTGAACCAACATACATACCCGGGCGAAGGAGTACATGCTCTTGTTCTGATAGCTCTTTATATTTTTGTTCAATTGTCTTTACCATTTCTCTTCAAAATATTTCAAGTATTTAGGCAAAATTGTTTTACCATGATTTTTAATATAGTTTTGTAATGAATCTTTTTCATTATTTTCATCATTATAAGTATATATTAAAAAATCAAGATTGTTTCTAAAAATACCTACTTTATTGCATTTACTTTCTAACCAATCTTCAAAATCATTCTTAATATCATTATATCCAGTCCAACTACATTTTATTCTATTTCTTCTATCAATACCTTTTGCTCTATCTTGTTGACAAACTAAATTTATTTCATCATTACAAAGCAAATCAACTAAACTTATTTCGAAATTGAATTTTTTCCAAGGATAATGGTCATTCTTCAAATAAATATGAATATGAGGATATGGTCTATCTCCTGCTGCTACTCCATGCAATGCTACTCTATAAAGATTCTTTCCAAACTTTACTTCATTAGTGGCAAAAGCCATCTCATTTATCTGAATACCACAAGGCAATCCTAAAGATTCTTTCAATACATAAATCAAATCTTTCATTCTATATTCTATATCTATTTGAAGTAACTTTAAATTCATGATAAAAATAATTTACAATACCTTAAGATAAGCATCATTCAAAGTAAGCCATTCTTTCTTACCATCTTTATTGAGAATTCTCAATTCACACTTATATACTGGATATTTGACATTCTTAGGTGCTACTAATGTTACTCTTGAATTCAACACTTTACCAATATGTTCTACTCGTTCAATACTTGCACCAAATCCTCTTGGTGATGGTACTACTTCTGGAACTTTAATACAAACATTTTGGTCTATCATTGCATCAAGTTCATTTTTCAACCAATCGTGAAAATGATCCATTTCTGTTACCTTAAACATTTATCTTTCCTTTATTATATAATCTATTTATTGCATTATTCACATAATTGTAATTCTTCTTAAAGTCATCTGTCATAAATTCCCAACTCCAAAGATAGAGCTGTTCTGGTTCAGCATTTTCTTTTATTTCGAAGAATTTCATATTGTGTGGTGTACAACTTGCAATAAGTTCATCATCTTTCTTACCAGGCAATACTTCTACAAGGCATAGGATGTTTCTATGTACTGTATTGTCTTTCTCATTGAGAATATAGCTTACTGTATACATAGTACCACCAAATACTGGATGTACATCTGATTTGATGACTGATTGCAAATTTCTACTTACTCTTTTCATGTTTTAAGAATTTTAATGTTACTTTCATAATATAGATAAATTATAAGAGATTTCAAAATTAGGATAAACAAATAAAAGGTACTCTGTAATATTAGGGTACCTTTTGTATTTATTATGATTTACTATTCTCTTCCTCTTCTCTTATCTTTATAAGTCGATCAACTTCCATCATTACTGGACCTTGTAATGACCAATTGAGATATTTGTAGTGGTCTCGACGCTCCTTTTGAATTCTTTGCATTTTAGCAAACATGAATTCTTTGTCATTTCTGTATACAGTTCCTTGTAAAGATACAAAATAATTAGGGTCTTTTCTGAACTTATCAAGCTCTTCTTCTGTCCATGGAATTTCTGTATATCTTCCAAAACTGTCTGGGCCAACTTTATTTGTAATAATAGATTCCATTGATATGTTGCAAGTTCGAACTACTGATGGATAAAGTGAAGCAAAGTCATCACATACACTATATTCCCAACGTCCTGGAACACATCCACAAAAAGCACCTTCATAATTTACTTTTGTTCTTTCAACAGCATTATAATCCCATACAACATGTCGATCTTCATCATAAAAACATCTGAACAGATTTGCTGTGGTCAAAGCCACCTGGCCCAATGCTTTCTGAGCTGGAATTCCTGTTACTGTTGCCATAGAACATGGACTTTCAATACATTTGAAACGATAATGAATCAAAGCATTCAAACAAGAGTCGATAGCATTATAGTAAACAAACAATGGGAAATCATTTTCATAACATTCCTTCATTGTTCCTTCATATTTTACTTTATGAGCATTAACACCATGACTACCAACCCAATCCAATGAATATGACTCATAAGGTCTCATTGAATATTCATAAGATTTGATGAGCTCCATATAATCCCATATCATGCAACCTTGTGGTGCTGGAATACTATATTTTGTACCATCCATCTCTGACCAAGAAATCTTATTGATTTCTCCAACAACACTTGCAGATCTCATCAATTGCATTGCTTTGAACTTTCCAAACAACTTTACTGTTCTATTCCAAATATAGTTCCAGTCAAATCTATAATAGTTCCATCCAGCTAAACAACCAATCTTTGGCATTATTCTAGTGAACCAATGTTCAATCATTGATTCCTCAGTTTCAAAATATTGATAATATACTTTTGGTGTAAAACCTTTTTTCTTTATTAGGTTTTTTGCAAAATCATTATCTTCTATATATTTAAGGTATCTTTCCTTCAATTCTTCTTGTTCATCAGAATTCAATGGTTTGATACCTAATACCATTACAGACAAATCTGGACCAACAAGACTTATCAACTGAATTCTTTGTTCCGCCTTTTCTGGTTCTGGAAATTCATCTGAAATTTCAGTCTCTATATCAGAAAAGTAAATTCTTGGAAATCTCATTGCCATTACTTCTTTATAAATATCTTCTGGCAAATTGTACAAGAATTCCAACTGATCAAATTCATTCGGTTGATACTTAGATGCATCTTTGAATACCACATCACATTTCTTACCATCCCATGTATACTTCTTTCCATTTGGATTATACTCATAAGTTTTCCAATGATGCATCTGTTTTGAATAGCATTTTCTGTTACCATTTTCATCCAAATAGAAAATATAATACGTCTGATTCTTTCTTAACCAAAATCTGTCAATTATCATAGTCTTTCAAAATTTTGTTAATTATATTTTATCTTATACTTTATCTAATATAGTTAATTAAGTTTGTCAAGTTCAATGTTAACAATCAAAAAATGGAACTCTTGTAAGAGTTCCATTCAATATTTTATTTAAGATTTCAATGCATTATATATATCCTTACACATCCTCATTGCTTTGTTGAATTCTGGTTTGATAGGTTTTGGGATATCAGGGTTTTTTGAAAATTTCATGATGGTTCCATATATTTTACCATCAGGTTTGAATATCTCTGCAACTTCATCCTTTTGTATGTTACTAAGTCGATCATAACAGAACAAAGCTTTGATATTATCAACGATACCTTCAAACTGTGATTCGTTGACCATTTTAAGTGATTCTAATAATGATTTCATTATTAACTTATATCTTATATATTTAATTAAAAATATTGTTCAACAGAAATAAAGTGTTCAATCATATTGAACATTGACAATTAATTGAACACTTATTTATATTTGAAATCATCCATCTTATCTGTAACCTCATATATAACACCAGCATCTGTTGTCTTTACACTTAACAAACCTAATGATATCAATGTGTTTATGATTACTCCGGTATATTCTGATGTGTAGTAATATTTGAGATATGTATCATAAGCATTCAATGGCTTATCTGGTTTAGTGAATCTAGCACATTCCCAATCTACTATCGCTTCTGTCCATTCTACTTCATCTTTAGGCTTGTAAGCTTTATTTCCATCTAAATCCTTATAGCATGGATGATGATCCTGCCATAATGTATGGATATGGTTGATGCATTCAACTCCTAACCATGGAAACAATGCATACATTATAATCTTATCAACATCATGATACTTATGGATTACTTTGCCTCGCAAGTAAGCTTCTACTTTCTTGAAGCATACATGGTGCTTATAAGAATATAAAAGATGTGAATAACTTTCTGCAACATTTCTCAAAATCAAAGATAAAAGTCCAAAGAAGTCAAATATCTTATATTGGACTGAATAATCTTTAAAAGTTTTTCTTACATAGTGCAAAACATACTTAAGCTTTTCTTTACAACAAATCATAGTCATTTTCGTTTTTATCTGTTTTTTCTTCTTCTGAATCTGCTAAACCTCCATAAGGTGTATATGGGCGATTAGAACAATTTCTGTACAATTGGTTATATATATGAGCGGCAGATTGACCTACTTCAATAGTTTCATAAGCATTATCTGCATCATAACCAATCTTTTTTGTTCTTCCATCGTAACAATTATCGATTTTCAATCCATTACCAATAGGTGTCTTAAGCACTATCTTAGTTGGTACTGTACAGATAATTTCATGAATTCTATCAATAGGAATCATTTTGTCAGTATACCATTTTACATACAACTTCTTTTCTTTCTCTACATATTCATAAATCTTATCATCCGATATAACACTTACTAACAAGAATCTAGGAACATAAGTCATATCCACATCGTTCATCTTCTTCCTAGTCTTTATAGAATAATCAAATGCTTTGTAATTTTTAAAATTCTGTGCCATAATATAAATTCCAATCTTCTATACTACTATCAACAAACCATCTTCCTACATACTCATAAGTAAACAATTTAGTACTTGTATACTTTCCAAGTCTTCCATAGAATGCATGTGGTGACCACAATTCATCTGTATAATGATATTTCATCCAAAACAATGGATCTACATAATTCTTATTTGGATTTGTATCTCTCCACGTAGTCTTATATATGTTACCTATAATACCATAGCATATAAGGTAACCTCTCAATACATAAATTAACTTTTTCATAAGCTCTTATAATATTCTCCAGGAAAGCGCCTGGGTCACATAGGAAGCGGAAAAATATGTTTCAGTATATTCTATCAGCCAAGATAATTTTAACGTCCCTGTGTGAATTTTTTTTAGTTCAATGTCATCATAAGCTGCTTTACTGGTTTGACATCATCATCATTGAATTTGTTGCAAACTACAAAATTCACTGCATCCACCATATCAAATCCATCAGCAATCATTTCTCCAATAGCAATATTCTCTCTTGTAGAAACAGGAAAATTCACGACACCTTTCTTATTTTCTTGTCTCATTGCATTTGCAAACTTTACAATGATAGTGGCATCATCTTCTGATATCTTACATCTGTTCTTCAACACTTCTATCTCATTTCTAGCAGGCATATAATCCACTTTCAATGGTAAGAATCTGTTCATCAAAGCAGCATCAATTTCTTGTGTACCACTATATTCTGAACCAATGTTAGCAGTAGCAATGAATACACAATCTGGATGTACTTTTACAGAACGTGGACCTTCAGAATCTGCTATAGCTAATGGTAGTTCTCTACGAGAATCTAGACAAGGAAACAGAATATTGTTTGTCATCAATGGAGCTCGTGAAAGTTCATCAAGCAATATTACACCTGGTTTCTGAACATCATCAACAAACTTTGCATAATCAAAAGTAGAACTACCATCTTTAATACGGTGACATCCAAGCAAATCGGTTAATGGATCTTGCATAGCACCCATATCATGTACTTCACAGTTGATTCCAAGTTGCTTACAAGCCATCAATATCAATTCTGTCTTACCAGTACCAGTAGGACCAATCAGCAATGTTGGTTTCTTTCTCATTATGTTTCTTACAAGATATTTCCAGTTCTTGTTTTCAACATAGAAACCAGTATTTTCTACATTCGGGCAATCTGGTAATGAATCAATAAAATTTTCAGAATTTATAATCTTCTTTACTGTTCCATCTTCTGACTTTGTTGTTACAACTTCTGCTTGTTCATCATTAAGATCATAATCTACAGTTGGATCAAACAGACATTTCTTACTGAACAAATCATTCAGATCATCATCTGAAGCAATATTAGGAATTCCTTGAAAAACAAAAGTAAACTTCTTAGAATCAAAAATATACTTGTCAGTATAGTATATTACTGCTTTATTCTTGTTTCTTTCTATGAAATCTATTTGCTTCTTAGTATATCCATTCTTATTCTCTTCGATCAATTTCGTATTCCCACGAAATTTTACATCCAATACAGAATTTTGACCTCGATAAGGATAAAATATTCCTAATTCAATTGTAAAATATAATTTTGGATTTCTCATTTCTTTCAAATTTTAATTCTTATATAAATTAGAAAAGGGGAGAAAAATTTCAAAATGATGAAAAATTTCTCCCGGTTGATTACCTCAGGCGGCAATCATCAAATCCAAGTTGTGAATGAGGTTCTTATAACGAGAACCATCCAAATTGAATTTATATTGGCGGTCTTCGTATGAAACTTTACCGAAGACCGTTGCTAAAATCTTATCACGACTAACACAAACGAATTTTACTTTTCTTCCATCTCGTGTTACTAACTTAGCACCTTTCTTTGCTTCATCCAAGTTGAACTCCTTGAAATTATTGTTCATTACTGAATTGTTTACTGATGCTGCTACTAACTTATTCATATTGTTCATAATCATAATATTTTAAATATTAAACATTTGTTTGACATGAATAAGATAGAAACTATTTATAAAATTTCAAAATCTATTCAACTTTTTCTTCAATTTTTATTGTTTTAAAGTCATCAAAAGTATTGATACCATCAACTAATGGATTCAAACATTTAGCACTATAGCTTACCCTATCACTATATACAATTGTTTCTGTTTGCATGATGGAAATTCTGAATGTTCTGTTTCTGTTTCTCAAGTCATCATACAAATTACTATTATAATTGTCTGTAATCCTATTTCTAGAGCAAATAAATAAATTATAAGCTTCTCCCTTTTCTATACCACCTTTTACAATAAATGTATCTAATGCAAAGCTAGGTCTTTCTATTCCATCTGTACATTCAAATACTGTTTGCCACATAATAACAAATGTTAAATTGAAACCTCATATATACCTATACCTACTTTACCGTGTACATCAATAACAACATTATCAACATACAATACTTCAACTAAATCAAAGTCATTCAACTTTGCTAGCTCCTTTTTTATTATAGTATTGAACATATTTCTACCGGTAGACCAATCTCCAGAATCTAATACAGCTATCAACTGAAAATTAAATAACTGTATTCTAGATTCCATAGATGATTTTCCTGTTATAGGTCGGTATTTTCTCTTATAGATCAAGTTTTTCATAGACTATAGCTGTTATCTTCTTTATGGACTTTTCAAAATCATTTATTCTTGATGGGATGCAACAACAAGAACATGAACATCTTTTATCTTGATAGATGACATATCTTACATCATCATTCAAATGCAACCTGATATATTCTTTGATGCAAGCTAGCTTAGTTGGAGTTGCATCTACTATCAACGGAAAATTGTCAAGTTGCTTAAACAAGAATTCTCCAGGTAATGTATGTTCATCACATTCTGCTTTGTTGTAGTTTTCACTTATCAATAAATAGTTTACCATTTTTCTAATACAATTTAATTTCGATATTCTTTTCTCTAGCTTTCTTCATCTTACCAGTATTTGATTCCAATGAATTAGTGAATACAATCTTTACCTCTTTCCAAGAACCAGTCATTCGATATTCTGGATGACACTTCAAGAATTCTGCTTTGCTAGAATAATTATTTGGTTCACCTGTCAATATTACAGGAATCTTGTCATTTTCTTTCTTAGTATCTGCTAACTCTTTATCTGATAACTTGAAGGAATCTAATGACCATCCATTGAAATCAAGAATCTCTTTGAATCTCTTCCAATTTGATGATTCTTTATCATCAACCCAATCATAAGCAATATGTGACATGCTTGTAAAGTCATAAGGCAATCCAATCAACTTATTCTCTATCTGTTGAGCTACTTTATCACCACACAACCTAAAGTTGCAAGACAAAATAATATCCTTCAATTTGATATTCTTAAGAAGCTTGGTATATGCTTTATTTACATTAGAACCTGTCTTACCACCTATAGCATTCTCAATTTCTGTTGGTGTACATAAAAGAATATTCCATGGCATTTCTTTTGCTTCAATACCAAAGAATTCATCTGGTTCACAATCCTTCTTTTTCCATTTGATGAAATCTTGTACTGTTGATGTTCCAAATCCAGGAATCTTGAAACTCAATGCAGAATTCAACAATTCAAATTCATTATCAATCTTAGAAGCCATTACATGAATTCCATCCATATAACTATCTGATGATGGGAAGCTTTCTCCTAATTTAGCAGGATCAAAATTCGTATAATCATAAACTTTATATATGTAAGGAATAATATCACCAGCTAATGAAAGAACAACCTTAGTACCAACACTGATTTTTCTATCCATCAGATAACCTGCATTGAATGCTGATGCTCTTGTAATCTTCTTACCATCCATATATACAGGGTTAGTAACAATAGTAGGAATATATTCACCAGACTTACCAAGATTCCATTCAATATCAATTACTGTTGTTGGTTCAGTCATAGGAATGTACTTGATGGCAACACAATCTGCAGGTCGACGTTCAGTCAAGTTGTTCTGTCTTTCTGATTCTACTGGTTTGATGACAATACCGTCCTGAGAATATTCTGACATGTTTCTGTACTCTTCATACTTCTTATATATATGAATCAAGTCATCTACAGTATTCAGTTCAATGCCTTCATCATAGAAGCTTGGGAAGAATGTATTGTATTCAAATTGGTTATCAGTAAGAAGACGAGTCCAATCAAGATCTTTCCATTCACCATTCTTCTTTATTCTGTAATCATAGATAATAGGGAACAGATATACATATTCATGAACATCTTTATCAATTCTATTGAGCATACCAGCAACAAAAGCTCTGGTATTTGCGAACTTATCTGCAAATCTCTCCTTGAATGTTGATTTGCTTACAAGTACTTCACCACGTAATGTTACTTCAGAAACATCACCAGATCTTTTCATTACAAAATCAAAGAAACCACCTTTGCAATCAAAGATAGGCTTAATCTGATTAGAAATATCCTTACCATATTCACCATCACCACGTCCAGAATATGTTATATCTAATGTATCATCTGACTTCTTTGTAATATGAATTTCAAATGAACAACCATCATACTTTGGAGTAACAATTACTTTACATGCTTTCTCTTTACCATTATATATATAACTGAAGATAGAATTCAAGTAAGTAGTCCAATCAATACTACCATCTGCCTTCTCATGAATCTGTACTTTAGATAAGCTACCCATCATGAATGGGTGCTTTACAGTATAGTTGTCAGAATGTTTTGAACCAACATAAGTCTTGTTTTCCTGACCTAATGACTTCTCAAGATTATCGTATTCATTATCATTAAGGATTTCCTTACCAGTATTGTAATAAGCATCTTTTGCTTTGTCAAGAAGAAATCTTGCTTCATCGTCTGTCAAATTGTTGTAATCTCTGAACTTCATTACAAGAATATCAACATCTTTTGACATATCATAAGATGAGTCAATTTTACAATTTATATTTGAAAATATTTCTTTATTCATATAATTTATTCACTTTTAAAATATTTCTGATACTTTGGCAATACTTTCTTTCCTTGATCTTTGATATAATCAAGTAATGGATTTCTATCATCACTATCTGGTGCTTCATTATTATAAGACCATATCAATGCATCTAGATTGTCTTTAAAGTTTCCTGGAATTCCAATACAAGGTTCTGATAACCAATCTTCAAAATCATCTCGCATTTTACGATATCCATTCCATGAACATTTTTTTCTGTTCTTTATATTTATATCGTTTTGTTTGTCTTGTTGATATATAAGATTAAGTTCATCATAACAAAGCAAATCTACTAAACTTATTTCAAAATTGAAATTCTTATAAGGAAATTTATCTTTTGGATCATATATGTGTATATGGGGATATGGCCTATCTCCTACTGCAGGACCATGTAATGCTATTCTATAAAAAGACTTTCCTAACTTAGCTTTTTTATCTATAGTAGACATTTCCATGATAGGCATATCTGGATCTACTATTCCAAGTTTTTCTTGTATATATTCAATTAAATTTTTCATTTTAATTTGGCAATATATTCTTTTGAGCAGTTATTGTCAGAATAACCATCTTCAAGATGCTCTGTAAGCCAATCCGTAATATACTTATCGTATTTCTGTTTCCATTTAGAAGAATGATAGCTGATGAATGGCATGCTATCATATTTGATATAGAATCTGCTACGTTCAGATGTTTCCATTCCATTATTATGAAGACAACATCCACCATATAATTCATTAATCATGATAATTCCACCTTCGTTTAGTGGATAAACTACAACTGGATAATCTTCACCTAAGAAATAAACTCTCCAAGTAGAAGTATGCTTGCCTTTGACCACTACTTTATATAGCAATGGAGCATCAGTATACTCATTTTCTTTTTCGGCAAGCTCATCATAAAACTCAAACTGGTCTAAGTCATGTTCAATCAAATCATTCATCTTCTTATAATAACATTCTGTATCATAAGATTCTTTACCAGATAACAATCTGTACAACAAACTAGGTTTTGTTTTTCTCAACATAAACATAAAAATATTTTAATTATACAAATTAACAATCATTCTAATGAACATCTTCTCAATATCATCAAAGATAACAGCAAACTTAGATTTGATACTATCCCCATCATATCTTGTTGGGTCTGGTTCAGTATCAACATCTTCCGGTAAATCATATTTGCTAAGTATTTCTACCCATCCAGTTGCTCTATTGAATACTTCTACTTTATATACACTTCTATAAGAATCAAGCGTAATCTTAAATGTTTGACCTAGCATCTTAATGATTCTGATAGACTTGCAAGTCCATCTTACTTCATTATGATATTCTCTGAAGAAATACAACTGAGTGATATTGATTATATTCATCTTAGGTTCAAAACCAGCTAAACAATTAATATCTAATTTTGATGGAAGAGTATTCTCTTCAGGAGTAATGTTCCAAAGTTTATCGTAATACATAGTTTATTTTATTTTTTAACATTTAAAATATAGAACAATATTCTTAAATTTCAAAATACTTTTAACTAAATAAACTATATTTAATTAGAAAATATTAAACAAATAAATTTATGATAGGACTATCTCAATATGTTAATGAATCTACAGAAGTAAATTTAAGTGATTTCAATAAAGAAATCGAAAGTCTAAATAATAAATTTACTAAGTATACATTTAAATTATTTGATAAGAATGGTGAACATTTATTTGTTCATGACAAGAATTCTAAGGATTGGTATTCACCATTGCCTGATAAATTTGTATTAGATAAATGGACTATTAAAGATATTATCAGAACTGCACCTAAATTATCTGAAGTAATTTACGTAGCCGTAAAGACTTATGAACTTAAAGACAATCAATCAAGAATCAATGGTACTATAAAGCATTATGTATGCCCAGTATTGACAAATCAAGGTATGTTTTTCAATTCTGTTAAAGAATGTAATAAATTCATTAAAGCAGTTAAATCAGATTTGTTACCAGAAAACAGAGAAGCTAAAAAATATAAGTTGACTTCTATGAGTTTGAAATCATTTGTAGATTTTTTGAATAATGAAACTGATAAAGGTGAATATTACAGTTATGAACACTTAGATACCCAATTTGCTAAATGGAAATCATAAGACAATCATAAATTGAATAGGAAAGGCAGATCTTAAGATCTGCCTTTTTTTGTTGAAATCAACACTATCAATATTCTATCTTATATATAATATTTAATCCTTAAAGTATAAATGAACATGATAGAAAAGCTAAGAAATCTAGACAATAAGTTTGTAGATAAGAATATTCCGTATGTTACAATTAGTGCAGTAAATGGTTATATCAGTCCTAAGTTTGACCAAGAAGCTATAGCAAAGAAATGTGAAGAAAAAGGTAAAACTATAAACTGTAAATGGACTGGATTGTCATATAAAGAGATATTAGACTTGTGGGAACAGAAAGCTAATTTTTCTAGAACTTATGGAAAGAAATTAGATGCTTATACTGAATGCAAGCTAGAAGGAGATGAAAACACTATAGAAGAATTCATGCTTGATAATGATGTTGATGCAGATGAAAGAATGAAGGCACACATCAAGGCATTTGACCAGTTCTATGAAAGAATCATGAAGTCTGGTGATGTTGAATTTGTTGGTAGAGAAATAGAAGTTTGGAATAGAATTACTATCAATGATAATGATTTCTATGTGAGAGGTAGATTGGATGCATTATTCTACAACAAACGTACTGATACTTGGATCATCATAGATTGGAAGTCAAATGAATGTATATCAACTAAAGCAAACAAATGGACACCAACATTGCTCGGACCCGCTCAAACACTCCCTAATCTTGATTGGTATACTTACACTATGCAAGTATTCAACTATAAAGAAGCATTGTTGCAGAATTACTTACCAGAAGGTACAGAAGCTAGTCATGTTCAATGTATGATAGTGAATTTGCCTAAAGCAGAATATGAGAATACAGATGCAGTTCTTGGTAAGAATAAAGGTGAAATCTATAAAGCATATATGCCGGCATTCAAATATGACGAGAATTTCTTGAATAGGGTATTTGAGTTTGCTTATAAGAAAGATAAGCTAGAAAGAAGTATGAGAAAATTGAAAGAGAAAGAAGAATCGGAAACCAAACTTGAGAAACAAGAGGAATTTGATTTGTTTTAGATAGATACATGAAGAGTTTAGTTAATTTTATACATGAAGAACAAGACAAACATATATTACCAATAGGAATGTTTTCTTGTTGTGAACCACCTTATAAAGAATTAGAAAGGAGAAATAAATGGTTAGATTGGTTTTTCGAAGGAATAGAATGTCCTGATAATATAATTGAAGCTGCAAAAGATTATAATAATGATCCTATTTTGGAAATGCTCAATACCCATTCAATAGATAAGTTTATTGAAAAAATAAAATCAATATATAATGATATTGATATTCATAGAGTATATGGCACTGATGATACTAAATTAAATCTAAAAGATGAACCTAAAGATGGGTTTTATATTGTAAAGAAAACAAAAGAAGAATTAGATAAAATAAATAATGATGATAAATTTATAAATATATTAGAATTCTTTAATTACTATATATCAGAAACTCAATACAATAAAAAATATGATGTATGGTTGACTTTATATGAACCAAGATATTCTAAGAAAATAAAAGATTTTACTAAAAGAAATAATGGTATTGCCTATCATATTACAACAAAAGAAAAATATGAAAAAATAAAGAAAGAAGGTCTTAAAGTAAAAGGCAATTCAAAATATAGATATTTTCCTAGTAGAATATATTTGATACTTCCTAATGTAAGTTCATCAAAAGAAAAGGATGAGATTATATTAAATACAATAGATAAGCTAAATAAAAAAGATGATTATGTTATATTGCAAATATCTTTATGGAATTTAAATGGAAATTTTTATGAAGATGTTACTATGGGTACTAAACAAGAACATTACATATATACATACCAAAATATACCATCAAAATATATAAAAGACATAACAAACAGATATGAAAGTAATTGATAGTCAAACAGCAGAAATTTTAAGTTTAGGTGAAGCAACACTTGAGGAAGGTAAGAAGATTGTAGAAATTGCAGGTAGAACTTGCTACAAATCATTGAATCTTATAACAGAAGGTAGTGCAGAAAAGTTTGTGTCAAGAATGATTGAATCAGAACATTTGTCAACATTGGAACATTGTACTATCTATCTTAAGTTGCCAAGAAGTAAGAGAGATGATGCATTGTTCTTTTCATACGACAAATATAGCGAAACAAATAGCGATGGCAATTACTGTTATGTTACTACTAACTATAGAGTAATTGTTGAAAATGAAATGGAAGATGTACTTAAGTATCAGTGTGCTTATGAACCAGTAAATCATATCAGACGAATTACAGTACGAATGATAACTAATCGGCAGATTGCAAATGAGTTTGAACGCCACCGTGTATTCAGTTTCAATCAAGAATCATCTCGTTATTGCAATTATGGTAAAGATAAATTTGACAATGAACTTAAGTTCTTGAAACCAACATTTGGAAATTTCTTGATTTCAAATGGTATATATGATGAATGGGTAAAGCAGATGGAACGTGCAGAATATTCATATCTTAAGTTATGTAAGATGGGTTGTAATGCACAAGAAGCAGCTACTGTACTTCCTAATTCAACAGCTACGGAATTGGTGATGAGTGGTACAACAAAAGATTGGGAACATTTCTTTGATTTACGTATGAAAGGTCTTACTGGTAAACCACACCCATTAGCTTATGATTTGGCAAATAAGATATATTTGTTGTTCAAAGAGCAAGGTGTCAAGATCTATCCAGAGGATTAAAATATGGTACCATTAAAAGACTATATAAGAAAGTGTGAATCTAAAAGAGATATGTATTGTTGGTGGACTCAGATAATGGATTTCTTTCCTGAGTCCATTATGCAATACATAGATTCTTTAGATAAATATCCATTTGGTAAAGGATATGCCTACATATATGAGACTTTAAAGTCACATGATGTTCAGAAATTAAAGTCTAAACTAGAAAAGGAATTCTCTGATGATATAATAGACATATCTATAGAAAATAAAGAAGGACAATATGGAACGTTATACGTTAAGTTTCATAATAATTATTTAGGTAGTATTTTAGGAAAAAAGTTCAAATCATTTAAGAAGTTAGTAGAGTTCTTTGGATATAATATGAATTTATTAGATGATGATTATTGGATGATAGATCCAGATACACCAGAAAAATGCAATAAAGAAGTAGATGATTTGTTTAACTATAGATTTTTCCATGTTGCTCCTAAATGTTATGAAGAATCTATACTGCGAAATGGATTAAGAATAAAAGAAAAATCAAAAGATGGGTATCGTAAATATCCACAAAGAATACAATTAAAAGGAAGCAATCCAAAGGATAAACAAGAATTGTTGAAGTTTGCCAAAGAATTAAAAGATCAAAGAAAGGAAGATCCTAATTGGAAAGAAGCAGTAGTATTCATGGTTGATTTGAGGGATGCCAGATTTGATGTATATAGAGATCATGCATATCCTAAAAATGAACATTGTTATTTCATATACAATAATGTACATCCATCTGATATAAGAAAATTATACGAAATTTAAAAGAAATGAAAAAAGATAATAAAATTATAGAACATAAAATAATAGGTCACATATTTTGTGGATATCCTGCCATAGGAAAAACAAGCATAGGAGGTAACAGTATTCAAATGGAAGATAGCAGATGGGTTTCCATAGTAGATTTGGAAACAAGCTTGATGAAAGGAAATGTCGGAAGACCAACTAACTGGGTAGAAATCTATGTAAACTATGTACAAGATTTAGTAATGCAAGGTATCAATGTAATGTGTAGTACTCATAAATTGGTTAGAGATGAACTAGAAAAGAGAAATTTGATTTATACAAATGTGATGCCTAATTTGAATATCAAAGAATACTGGTTATGTAAGTTACGCCAAAGATGGAAGGATAGTGGATTAGAGAAAGATAGACTTGCTTATGAAAGAGCTATGGAGCATTATGATAATGATATTAAAGACTTGATGGACCATGACAGATATTGTATGATAGGTGTTGAAAGAAAATATGATTTGCAAGAAGTGCTTTGCAATTATATTAGGTATAATCAAAAAACTTGGACTTTTAATTGACACATTCAACTAAGTTGAATTTACAGAAAATTACAATGGACTTTTAATTAGCATAGAAACATGGTTCAGTCTTAAGACTGAACCATGTTGTTTTATTCAGCATATTCTGCTAACATAGAAAAATAGCTAAATACAAATGTCACCCTGGTATCATTTGTAAATGAATATATATCTGTTAGAATCCCACTGTAATTTGGTGGATATATGTATGTCCAACCAGTTGAATCAACATTTACAGTTTTAGTCCAGTTTGGTAAAGAATAAGAAAGCTTATTTTGTTCATTAAGTCCATTCAATTCACCATAATATGTATATGATACACCATTACCATAATTATTATTAAATCCTGTTATTGCAAAATGGTGGTAATTTTTATTAATATCATTTACTGGTTTGTTTGAGAATAATTTATCCCTATATATTATAAAATAAGATACATTACTTACCCCACTAATTTCATTTATAAATCCAGACAGTTCATTATTATATGGGTTTTTATAATTAGAAGGTCGATATTTTCCAAAATAATATCTCACCATATTATTGGTAATATCAATTCTATAAATAACATTTTTATATGGATGATTTTCATTTATTATATTTATATTGTTATATTTAAAGTTGTCAAAACAAGTTATATAATTTATGCTTAAATCAACTTCTGGATATAAATTAAAAACAAAACTATATCTATAATTATAGTTTTTATAATTACCAGTAGAATAATCTTCACCATATAATGTCATTAGACCAAATTTTTCTAATCCCATACTAGCCATATTATTATCTTCAAAATGCATTCTTAGCGTTGATTTACCACCAAATAATTCTTTGTCTCCATCAGTACCAATAAATTCTGTCCTTGTATTTAATGATTTTTGGTATTCTAAAGTGGTTCTATTAGAACAAGCATAAGAATTATATGAAAATGAAGAGTTATATAGATTTGTGGCTGTGGCGGTTGTATTCGGTCCACCAAACTGTACTGAATAAAACGGAATTGAACTAAAATATGTACCATAAAAATATGATTTTCCATACTTAACATTAGGATCTTCTTGATATGAAGGAAAAGATTTTAAATCTCTACACACATAATTGTCTATTGGTATATATGATGTTACGGTTAAACCATTTCTTGTTGAAGTACATGTATAAGATGGCCAACAAAATGTTCTAATCCCTTTCACACAATCTTTCTCATATCTCTTCTCTGTACCACTCTGAGTGTATTAAATAATGACTGTCAACCTTGAAATTCTACTTATCAATTATCTATTTTTATATAAGATATTAGACATGAACATCATGTTTCTTCAAAATTAGTTCACCAATATCACTCTCATTTGAGATGATTTGATAGTAAGAATTAGATATAGAAATCTATATGTAATTAAATAAGATTCAGTAAGAAATTAATGATGTTTACAAAATATATCACAGCGGTGACTTAAAAGCATCAGAGTACACGATAATTGATTTGTAGCTATTTCATTATATCACTCTGATGCTTTCTTTAAAAAGAAATAATGAATTGGTCATGAACAACTTAGCACTTATCAAATCATCTCAAATGAGAGTGATATTGGGTGTTAGTTTTTGATATATTCATGATTTCTCTTGGTCACTTATATTCTATAAAATATATTTGAAAGAGAATTTATGGCTTCAGGAATATGCTACACTCAGAGTGGTACAGAGAAGAGATATGAAGATGGAGTTTCCATAAGTTTGGTAAAAGGTACCCATGATTTACCAACAATTAAAAATGATGTATTATCAGTAGCTAATGAAAATCATTATAGTTTTGAAGTTTCAACTTATTATAAGTTATATTCAAAAGGAAATTATATGGATGATATGCCATTAATATTTGTTACATATTATCCTACTTCTAGTGAAAATCCTTGTTATTTCAATTTTGATTACAATAATCATACAGTAAATATCATATTATATTATTTATGGCCTAATAACATTGTTAAATTTAATCCTTTTAATAAAAATGATTATTTTACTATTAAAATAAATAAACCAGATGGAAATTATTACGAAAAAACAATTAAAAAAATAAGTGATTGCACATTTAGCGTACCAGATGGATGTACTGTATCTATAAACAATCTTTCACTTGCATTTGAGTTGAAATATGGTTCTTATACTTTTTATAATTATGGAGATACATTTGTGTTAAATGATGTAAAATCTTGGGAAATAACACAAGATACTACTATAGATTTATATATTACAAATAAAAGAATATGTTTGTCTCCTTTATGGAATTATAGTAGTACTAAAGCAAGTAATTTACCAGATGCTTCCGCATCTCAAATGGCTGCAAGGATAGATTCCGGAGGACGCAATAATAAAATGTTAAGTGTTCCAATATCATCATCTGTTGGGTATGGACAATGTTGTGTAATAGGATATCAGGAAGGTGATCGTGGATTGTTTTTTGGTGCTGCACCATTAATACCATCATTTGGATATGATTATTTAGGTGCAGAAGTAGGTTGGCTACCATCAAAAGAATATTCAACTAATTTATCAATAAGTAGTAATGGAGGTTTATATCATTTTGCTAATTTGGTAAGAACAATACCAAATGGAGCTCAAGTAGCTAACAACGATATTAGATTATTTGAAAGTGGAGATAATGGATGGAAACCACCAATTAGAAGAGATTCAGCTGAGAAATGGTACATAGAGCCTGATGAGAAACATTACAGAAATGGATGTACAACATGTAATGATGAACAAGAAACAGCAGCGGCTGAGACATTTAGACTTGTTCATAAACGCATAATGGGTACTGATATAATGAAAACATTATTAGGTAGTGTATATTGGGATGCTAGTAAGTCAGATAAAATGAGAGCAGGTTTACATGTTGGAACAAATAAAGTATTTGATAATTGGATATATCCAAATACAAGAGTTAAATACAATACCCCAGATTATGGTGTATTGGTTGGATTAAAAGCCTGGGGATCAAATCATCAAAATAATAGTGTATGGTGTTGGGCTAATCCTACTTTTGGTGATGTACCTGCGGAATATGCTAATAGTTCTTATCCTGATAATAGTAATGGATATGACGTTGGTGGAGATAATATTGGTTTATTGTTTTATGGTAAAGATAATCAACCAGGTATTGTAATAACAGGATTTGCCCATTATGGGGGTGCTCATGGTCCAAGTAGAGTATTTGGAAATAAATTAATATGTAGATTAGAAAAATGGAAAGAAGGAATACTTAATAAATGGTATAAAATAAAAATGTCGGAGTAATATTAAACAATACTGGCTCAGTCTTAAGACTGAGCCATGTTTCTATTTCAATTTCTTATTCCATTCAATACCATCTTTATATTTTAATGTTTTCTTCTCTTTACATTTCAATCCATTTTCTCTAGCAAATTCAAATGCATAGATATAGCAATGTATGTAATCAATTTTAGCAGATGGGATCAATTCAGGATATTGCTGTCTTTCATCTGCCAATTTCTTGGCATCTGGATCTTCAGCTAAATTCTGCATACCTAAATTCAATCGTCTTTCACCAAATTCATCATATCTACTATCATCTGTATTAGTATATGCTCCATCATGCAAACCCTGAAGCCAAGCTATACAATCAATAGGTTGCTCAAAATCATATTTTGAACCTACTGTCTTCTTATATATACCAGCTATCTTGATAAGATCCTCGTCGCTTATATTGTCAAGTTCATAAACACCTAACTTATCAAGCATTTCTTGAATATAGACTTTATCTTATCTAACAATCCTTCATTCAGTAAAGAATCATTTAAACTTTCTGTTAGTGATTTCATAACTTATGTTTTATAACTTATATTGTAAATTAATTATTTGGTTTGCTGGGCCAAATCCAGCTGTAAGTTTCATCATTCTGCCTTTCCAAGTAAATACAATACCTTCAGTATCATGAATATTTGTATTCATATCTCCTAATCTTGACAATTCTAATGCAAGCTTTGCTTTTAGCTCCATATTATCTGATTTGTTTACTTTATCTATTACCGTATTCAAATCCGATATAAGTTCGTTCTTTACTTTCTTTGCTTGTTCATCCGTTATAGAATTAGTAAGACCTTGTATCATATTTATTGCATCAGTACCAAGGGCAATAAACATCTTATCAATAGGTTTCATTACTTTACTTACATATTCTTTATAACCTTTCTTGTCGAGTTCAGCTAATTCATCAACATGATCTTTATAAGTCTTTTTCAATATTCTCATATTTACTGACTTATCCATTAAAAACCATCTTCTGAATATTGCTCCATCTTCATCAGTCATCCATTCTGGTGCAATCTTCTTAAATCTAGATTGTTCCCAGTCTTGTAATGTATCATCTTCACCTAATCCTTCTTGTTTCCAAAGTTTGTTTAGTTCATCACACCATTTAGTAGCTATTTTTCTTGATTGCTCATTTGTCTTCATTATCAATTTAGGAGTAAGCTGAGCCTTATCATCTTTATCTATAGCTTTTTCTATAATATCTAATCCATCTCTAGTAACTTTATCCTTTTTCCATTCATTACCATCTTTCTTGTATACCCATATATTATGGAAATCAACACTATCATCAATGTATGGCATAATATTTGTTTTACCAGCAACAATACATTCACAATTTGCAAACAATCTAGTATTAGGATCCGGATTAAAGAATTTGCTACCTATTCTTTTGAATATTCTTTCTAATATCTTACCAGCAGAAACAAATGTTTTTTGTACCCCAGGTTTATCTTTCCATTTCTCTGTCATATCAGCAACAGACATGCCACCACGTTCAGAATTCAGATCACCTTTATTTCTTATGAATATCACTTCATTCTGATTATTCATAGATGCCTGAATATTAGTACCATCTAACTTTTCTGTAAATTCTACTGGATCAGAATAACCAAATACTGACAATACTATCTCTCTTAAATCTTTTAAGGTAAGCTCTGGAAAATCATAAGGCCTCGACATGTGACCAGAAGAACCTCCTTCAAAAATTTGAATATATTGTTTTAAATTAATCATTTCTTAGATTTATTGTGTTTTAATTTTATAGACAAACTGGCATTTAATGGATTAGGAATAGACAATCCACCAACATCAAATGTCCATTTACTTACACCAGAGCTTACAACTTCTAGAATCATTTTATTCTTTCTTATTCCAAAGTATACTTGTTTCATGTCTACTGCTTTATGAATAATTGATGAAATAACATCCTCATTTTCAGACCCGTATTCTTCATTTATTTCTTTTATGCATATAGCCCATAATGGATATATAAAGAAACCATATTTAAGCTTAGGTTGATTTTCAGTATTAATTTTATCCCAATCATACTTATTCAATAAATGAGATGTATCATTGTATCCTATTGCTTTGTATACTTCTTCAAAAAATTCTTTTGGGTGATCACCAACTATAGAATCTAAAATTTCATTTATTTTAGAAAAATCTACTTTTGAATGCTTTTCATTTGCAAGATTTTTAAATTTCTTAAATGCTTCATTATTAGAAAGATATTTATCTACAACATATTTCTGTATTAGTGAATTTTTTTGATCGAATACAGACATATTATATGAGATAGCAATATTATTGATAAACTCTATTTCTTTATAGTCATACATTGCTTTTTTCTCTTTCTTATTCATCTGATCTTTTTCTTTCTTAAGATCATCAAGTTCATTTTCAACATTCTTTTTTAAGTTTGCAACAGTTTTAAGCATCAAATCTTTACCAGCTGGTTTACCACCACCACCAAGTTGTTTAGCAGATACTTTATAACCATTAATATAGTAATCTATCAAAGGTTCATTAGAAACTGTAGGAAAAACTACCTTACAATCATTAAACAATCTAAAGAACAGGAATGGACCTAAAATTTCACCAAAGTCCTTTTCAATACAAGCAATGTCACCATTTTCTATGGGTTCAATATATTTCTTAATACTTGATAAATCTAATTCAATTCTGCCTTCAGAAGAAGTGTTGAAGAAATCATCTGCAGTTCCTTCTTTAAATGATCCTTCTCTCTTTAAACTTCCCTCATCCAATATATCAATTAACTTATCACAACATTTAACTATTTCTGGATGTTTTTCTTTTAATGAAGCTAAACCTCTATTTACAGCATCCTTTAATTGTTTTCTATTATCAAAAGTATTTGATGATTCTGTTAGAACAAGAACTTTATCAGGAGACAAATCTTTATTATGTAAAGTTTGTTTATCTTGTGTCTTATTAGCCACATAATAAACTTCATCGTTATAAGTAATTTTATAAGATTTATAAGTACCAGATGCGCCTTTTGATCTACCTACTACTTCGGAATCATCATCTGATATAGATACACCTCCTGTGTTTTTAAATGCATCTTTCAAAAATTCTTTATTGACATCTTCATCTGTACCCATTTCAAAACGCCCAACCTCCATAGGATCTTTATCCGCTGTTTTAAAATCAATATTATGTGAAACACAATATTTCTTTAAAATAGCTCTAAGATACGACTTATCTTTATTTGAAGACTTTCCTTCAAATATATCTACATAGTTTTCTAATGACTGCATAAATCAATCAATATCAAATAAATTATCATTTTCTACATAGCTTTCAAGTGAACAAAATACGCTTTCATTCACCTTGCTAAGTTCTTCTTTAAATTCATTAAACAACTTCTGCGCACCATCAGGCATCATCTTAACAAAAGCTGCCTTATCATCATCTTTGATAGCTTGTCTAACTTTAGTAGCTGATATACCATCTACAGCAGAACTTGTTTCATCTCTTTCAATAACAAATACTTTAAAGTCATCAGGAAAGTCTTTTAAATATTTCTTATTGCTAGCCATGGATTTATACATCTTTTCTCTATCGGTACCACAACCCCAAAGATGAGCAGAATAATCTTTCTTTGTTAATTCTTCACCTATCTTATCTATAGCTGCATTCTTCACCCAGATAATATCTTGATAGAAATCTTTACTTCTCAAGCAAGTATCTATTTCTTTCTTTATTAAATCATCAGAAAATGGGTGTTTAGAATCAAATTTAGTGTTATGAATAAGACACAATACTGTTGGGTACCCATTTTCTTTATATAATGCTTCAAGAATTGATTGGTGACCTAAAGTAAATGGTTGAGTACGGCCAACCATTATATTTACATCTTTTTTATCCATAATAAGTTATCTGAATAATCTATGAAATTCTTGATTATTTTCGATGAAGTCAGGATGCCACATTTCAGTACCTCTACCAGTTGCTGCAAATTGTACAAAGTCATTTTCATCTTGATCCCATGCAAGTATCTCGCACCATTTTGCTTTTGGGTTGTAAGCTTTGATTGTAGAATCACAATCAGCAAGGAATTGATCTTTTGACTTTCTTGCCAAATTTGTCACCATTTCGATATAGATAGGGCCAAAGCTTTCTCTCATCCACTTTCCTTCATGTCCAATAAGCTGAATTCTATCTTTGAACTTTGAAGGATCATTGTTTTTATCCTCTTCATATTTATAAACCTCACCTTTAGCTTTAGCTTCATCTATCATATATGATGTTATCTGCTGACAACTTTCATCAACACATTTTGTTAAACTCTTCATAGTGTATTTTATTAATATTATTTAATTAAAAATCTGGATTTGTACGTATACTGAATGTTAGTGATTGAACTGGCATACTATCAGCTGGAACACCCATAGTCTTTGCAAGATCTTTAGTCAATTCAAAACTAGCATTCCATTGATTCTTATCAATTTCCTTTCTTCTATCAATATCTTTTTGCTTATATTCCTGACCAGTTTCATCATACATTCTGCATAATGCATCATAGAATTTGTCAATTTCTTCTTTCTTAGAAATTTCACAACGATACATATAATCAAAATATTTCTTATAGTTCTTCTGTTTCTTTATAGGAAATGCAGCAGAAATAGTAAAATCAGTAAAATACTTATTGATGATTTCTCTATTCTTTTTCATTTGAGCATTAGAATCAAATCCTGCTTCAGTAATATATTCAGTTAGATTTTTCACTATTTTACATATTTAATTTAAGTAAAAATAGATTTATAAGAATTGGACAACCATCAAATTTGAATTTGATGATTATCCAATTCATAGTATGCTCGATATCCACATAACAAAAATATTCCTATATAATAGATATAGAAGAATCCAATCCAAATATCAAACAAAATCAAGAATGGCAATGATATTATCAAAATGAATGGAAAGAATTCAATAAATACTTTTGTTGCCCATATAAACAAAACCGATATTGCAAGAATCCATACAAAAATATTTGATGACAATCTGCCAATCTTCTTAATTCCGTTATTTATCAATGCTTTCCAACTCATCTTTCTTCTCTTTCTTTTTCTCTTCTCTCAATTCGAGATACTTAATTACATAAAACAACCAACTTACAACAAAGAACAGAAAAATATATGCTGTATATGGTACTGGCAATATTAAAGAATAAAATAACAGAATTACGATATTGACTATCATCAAATTATACCATTTTATACTCCAATATGTTTTTTGGTAAAAATACTGTGGATCACCCATGGTTTTCTTTTAATTTATTTACTTCATTACCATAATCAAATGCATTCAAAAGGCTATTGATAGTCGCTTTCAACTGTTCCGGTGTAGTAGTATCATCTATGGCATCTACCCCAGACCAAGCAATACCTGAATACTCTGATCTTTCATACATACAAATACTATTACCAATAGATGCTGAATCAGAGAAACAGATTTCAATAGACTTACCATAGAATCGCGGACCTTTGTACAATCTTTCTACTCTATCAACAATCATATAGTTAGTAGAAACATATACTGCACCTAACATCTTCTTTGTAATGATGATCTTTCCAACAAAACGTTCAACATCATATTTCTGAATTTCAATTTCATCAATCTGCTTCTGAATCTTCTGTTGTTCATCAGCTAGCTTATTTCTTTCTAATCGCAGATCATCTTGCTTTTTCTGCAATTCATCGAATTTTTCTTTCTCGATCATTTTTCCTTCCTTTATATATATTTTTATATTTTAATTATGTAGCTCATAAACATACTACGCATAGGTATTAGTATGCTTGTAATGTTCATACTCCATACTGAATAAGTACCATCTTTTATATTTAGTTAACCAACTGATTGGACATACTTTATGAATATCTTCATTACCAAAGAAGATACCATTTTCAGCACAATAGTATTCACGTTTCTTACCTGTTCTAGGATCAACTAATACAATGAACTTCTCACCAGTATTTTCATCTACATAATACTTTTCTACTTCATCTTCATTTGTGTACACTAGAACTTTCTCATTATATTCTGTATCATACAGAACAAATGCAACTAATCGTGGTAATGGTTCTTTCTTTGGCTTAACATAACCAAGTTCATGAAAACTTACCATTGTTGCGGTTTTTCCATGTTCCTTAGTCTTAGCTTCCTCAAAAGCTTCAACATCTTCTTGAGTCATCATAGATTCTGTCTCATAGATGGCTGTAAATTCACAACAATGATTATAATCTACACGATAGTTTACTAAATATTTTCTCATTTTATTTATATTTTAATCATTAACAATTATAATATAGAACTTTTTAAGAAAATTTCAAAATAATGCAAAAAAGGATGATCTTAAGATCATCCTTTCTACATATTTTAGTTTATCATCTTTGAAATTCTGTCATAATAAACATTTGACATGATTTTACAAAATGTACCTTGGTCAATAACAAACTGATCAACCACATGCCCACTATTAGAAATTGTCACCTTAATATCTAATGAATTAGGAGAATTCCATCCTTTATTCATCGGTCGCATCTCGGTATAAGCAACTATTCTATTTCCAGGAAACATTTTATGTTCTACCATGAACTGGGTGATATGACTCTTTTCACCAATATAACATTCAAATGAAAAACCATATTCATTCTTCCAATTTACTTTTCTATTGATATATCTCATAATCTATATAATATTAATTTTTTTACTTGAAGTTCTTGTATTTGTCAATGTACTCTTGTGGAGCAAGAACATTAGTATCATCAGGAACATCAGTTACCTTAGCTTCTGCAATCTCATCAATCTTACTTGTTCGCTCCATTACAGTCATCTCATTAGTATAGTCACCCATCAAATCACTCAAGTCAATATCAAACTTAACTGCCTTAGAACATGAATTAGCAATATAAGTTGAAATCAATGTAAGTACTTCTGCTCGCTTCATCTCAATTTTGTTGCTAATCTTAGCCATTGTTGCATTGACACCCATCACCTGATTCTTCAAATTATCTAATGATTTCTGAGATGCAGCAATTGACTTATCAAGTTGTTCTACCTGCATTACCATCTGACCACCAACATTAGGATCTGAATCAGGATTTTCCTTCATCTTCAAGATAGATGATACAATATTTTGTTTTGCATTCTGCAGTTTAGTGATATTGATATTGATGTTTGTCTCTGTATTTGTAAGATTTACAATTACTTTCTTTACTTCATCAACCTTAACAGCTTTGTAATCATCTAATGCATCAAGCATTTCTTGCTGGATATCTTCTGGTGTTCGCAACTTACGATTCAGATCATCCATATAGTGTGAAAACTTCTTCTGAAGAGTACATGCTAACTTCTCACCAGAACTCTTCTTGTAATTAGCCTTCTTTCGTCCACTAAGATAGCATACTACTAAGAAAGCTACAACCACAACTACAACACCTAAAATTACATTTGTTACCATTTCCATTTTTACTTACTTAATTTGTGAATTAATTTATTAATATCTGATTGCAAATCTTCTTCTGCATGTTTATTCAATTCATTTTGCTTATTTTTGTTTCTTCTTTCATTCTCATTGTAATACTGTGTAAACTTACTATAAGAAATGAATGGAGCACAATAGAAGCTTTCAATTATTGTATTTCCTGTTATATCTTCATAGTCATATTTGTTTTCAGACTTAAATACCCATCTGAATATGTTTACAATAAAATAGAATATTACACAAATGTTTGTACATCGATAAAATGCCCACCAGAATCTTTCTGTTTCGCACATCTTTTCTAGACTAGCTATGTTGCTGTGACAAATAATAGTTGTGAAGAAAACTACTGTTGTAATAGCAACAACTGTATAGATAACTAAAAATGATATGTCGCATACTATCAAATTATATTTTGCATCTTTCTTTGGAAGATACATGCATCCAAAAATTCCAAGCAAATTTGCTCTAATCCATTGTAATAATTTATCTAATGTATTGCATTCTGGGCATCTGAAATCTTTTACATAAGGATCTGTTGATTCTCTTTTAAGTTTCATCAACTTATCCCATCTAGAACCTAATAATTCTTTCCAAGTTTTTTCCATTTATTTTTTAATTAATGTTACAATATCGTTAACTACAGGGCCAAAGATATCTTTGATGTTCCAGATGATTGATTCAACAAGTACTTTAAAGAACCAACCAAATACAAAGAGTAGCAATACACAACCAATAAAACCAATAAATTCCATCATAATTTTAATCATTTTAATTTTTACATAATAAATATAGAATTTCTTTAAATAATTTCAAATAAAATGAATCAAAAATATAAAAAAATACAAGGGCTACCTCTTTCAACATTACAACCTATGATATTAGGAAAGAATGTTGAAATGATAGCCACATGTGATCTATTTCCAAATTTTCATGTTGTTGGAATAGTATATAAAATTGAACAACCATCAAATATCTGTATCATATATGTAAAAGAAAAGAACAGAATAGTAAAAGTTGATGGTGGTATGAATGGTTTGTCATTTATCTATCAATAGATTATTTACCAATGATTATGGTTCAATATTCCATTTTCTCTTGCTTCTTTTACTTGTGCTTCTCTTATCTTTATATCCAATATATGCTTACCTAATGGTTTTAAGAATGGTTGAATAGTTTGTGTATATTCATTTTCTTTAGCATAATTTTGGACCCATTGATTGTTTGTATATGCATCATATAATGCATCTTCTACTGGCTTCTTCAATTCTCCTGTTATACTATTGGTATTGTTCATCATTGAAAGAATGCCTTCCCAATAACAAACATCCAACATTTCTTTCTTATTATAATCAGGTGCTATAAAATTTATATGAAATGTAATATGTTTGAATAAAGTAACTTCAATGTATGGATATGATTCATATTCTAATTCGCCATATTTGCTTTTCCATCCTAAGCCAACACTATATATTTCTAACAACTTAGCAGGATTCTTACTATAATAATTACGAGGACCAAAGTCTATCTTAACTTTAGGCCTTATAAAATATTTTTTACCATACTTCTCCCATATTTCTAATGGATTATCCCAATCAATCTTAATCAAATTATAAAATTTCCAATACATAGTCATATATTTTATTTAATTACTTCCATTCATCATATTCATAATTATTTTTTTCTTTTCTGGCGTTATATTTTCTAATATCTTATCAGTTGCATCTTTCAAAGTCATCTTAACTGTTGATAGAGAAACACCTTCATTTTCTGCAAGTTCTGATACTGACATACTGTAAGGCATACCAACACCATATCGTTTCTTCATCATTCTCTTTGCAGTAGGTGATAATGGTTCTAACAATTCATCTATAGCACTTCTCAAACTAGATATACGTTCTTCTTCATCTAACTTATTGTCTTCAATGATGAATTCATCATTAGCCATCTTGCTTATATCATTGTCATGATAACAATCATCTGTATAAGGATTTATTCCATCCAATCTTATTATATCAGCTAATTTTGTTCCTTTACCAGCATTAGGTACTCTTACAACTTGACCTTGTCTTGATATATCTACTAATATGCTTGCACGAATCCATTGAAATGCAACAGAAGCAAATACCGCGGTCTTTACATTCTTATCAACCCAAGCATAGAATTCTGATGTATTGTTGAATCCATCAACAGGTAATTTACTTAATGTTTCATCAAGAAGCTTATCATAAGTAAATCCTTCTTTTATTATGTTCTTAGCCTTTTCATAACATATAGGACTATTCTCATCACATTCCAACTTTATCTTTTGTTTGATAGAATTTCTCAAATTTGCTTTAGATGTATCAAATCTGTCAAATGCAGCTATCAATCCTTCATTACCAGCTTGAATCAAATCATCAAATGGCATGCCAAGATTCTGATAACGTTTAGCACAGTTTACAACTAACTTCAAATTATTCTTTAAGAATATTTCTCTGTTCTCGTCACAGAATACTAAATCATCACATTCATTTTGAGGGTGCTCTATATACTGCTTCTTTACTTCATTGAAGTATCTGTCTATATTGTTGTCAAAGGTCTTATCAGTATACTGCTTTACTAAACTTGCTCTTGCTTTCTTTTTAGCCGCAAGATATAATGTAGTTGCATCTGTTCTAGAAATAAATGGAGCTACTCGCATAGCCTCATCTATATAAGTACAAATAATATCCTTTTCGTGGCAATCCCTTATGGCCCTAATTTCATCTTTCATCAATTGAATCCAATCTGCAAGAAAATAATCTTCTTCTATACCTAACCAAGGACCAAATATAGGATATTTCTTTTTCAATGCTTTGACAAAGTCAACAATACGCTTTGTATTGGCTTTATTTATAGTTACTTTAATACGTGGCACTTTTTACTTTTTACATGTATTTTCCATACATTTAAAATAGTAAAAATACCACATATTATTCAAACATATAAATGTTAAATATTATTAAAATTTAAGATAGAGCCTTTTTGATTTCATCTAGCTTTTCTTCATGTTCTTTTATTTCTTCTGTTGTTGCTAATCTGATAGTAGTATGAAGCCACTTGTTATTTTCTGGGATATGGAATTCTTCGGTATCATGATCTTTAACCAATGGAATGAATCCAACTCCTGCATCTATACCACCAGCTAAGATTTGACAACCACGATGCCAGCTTTTATCAATATTGATACCAAACTTTGGAACCTTATCATTCCAAGAAAATCCGGTAATTTCAAATCCATTATAATATCCAATACTTACCGGAGCAGTAGCACTTATCTTAAATTCTTTTGTATTAGTATCATATTCCATATTAGATGAAACAGCAACCATATCACCTTTTTTGATACCATTACTTGTTACATATTTGTCTTCAAATTCTTTTGCAACAAACTTTCTGAGATTGTCTGCCCAATATATTGCTTTATTGAATGCGTAATAAGTATCAGCATCATCTACCAATCTTTCTGTACCATCAAGATCATTAATTGCAAATCTATCTTCCTCTATGGTAACATTACATCTCTTAGAAACTTTTACTTTCTTGAACTCCATTATAATCTTTTATTTAACAGTAATAGCAATATGATAATTACCATCCTTCGTTGTAGTAGTAAACATATAAGCTGATTCTACTGGTTTATTGAGAAAACAAATAGGAATCTTCTTCCATTCATCATCAGAAATAACACCACCTACATACTTTACTTCTACAATAGGTTCATCATATAACTCATGGTGGTCATAAATTTGTACAGTACCAACACTATGGCATTTTCCATTCTGCTCTAACTCTTGAATATCATTCAACATTGACTTCAATAAAGTACCAGAATCAAACTCTATAGAATAAAGAGCAACCATAGTCTCTTCATCTAATTGCTGAAATTTTAAACCAATCATAACAATTTACCATCTAGAACCATAAACAAAACCTACTACTCTCATCTGATCACCAAACTTATCCTTAACTGATACATTTGAATGACCTTTCTCTTCAACATCATCAACAATGACAACTTGATCTTGCGATACTCCAGTCATATCACAAACATATTCATTGACTTCATTCAATGAATCAAAATTCACTGTTTGTCTGGTTGAATCAATATAAAATATATATTTATTGAACTTACTACTCATCTCTCAATTTTGATAGAATTTTTTCTAATGTGTATAAATCAGAATTCTCAATATTAGCAGTACGTAAAGTATCAGTATTCAACATCAAACTCAATTCAGCAATATCTTTCTTCAACTGCTTTTCTTTTCTAACTTTCTCTTTATATTCATCAAGAGCTTCAACAATACGCTTGTAATACTCATCATTATTTTCATACTTCTTCTTAATGATATTTACATTAACATTATAAGTAGTATTACAGTTGTATGCTTTGTATTCATGTTCATCAAACCTTACTTCTGTATCTGAACCATACTTTTCTATTGCTTCATCTATAATAGACTTCAAATCACCTAAAGTAGTATGACCTAATGTAGAATCTGATGTTTTGAATCTCTCATCAGGAATTCCAAATACTTCACCTTTGCAATTTCTATTGTCACAATCTCATGAGTATTCATCCTTTTCTCTTGAATACTCTATAATTGGTTCATTCTCTGGCCAGAATCCTCTAGCTGGAACAACAAACCCTGGATATTCTCTTATAATATCCTTTACGAGATCATCCAGGGTTTTTGCATTCATTTCTTTTTTCATGAATATTCTATATTAGAGAGTAGTATTGAATGTGAAGTTGTTACCAATAAATTGACAATAATCAGACTTATTGATTTTGTAATACTGTGGTGTTGTAGTATGTACATAATACTCACCATCCTTATCAGTTGGCTGGATACCGATTACGTAGTCATTTCTTACTATCAAACCACTAACAAATGTATAAAACTCTGAGATAGAAAGACACTTCTTAAGGTATTCATAATCATTTTTATTGATTTTGTAATACTGAGATGTTACTGTATGTATATAATACTCACCATTATTAGATGGATTAGGCTGAATTCCTACAATATTTGAAAACTTAATAATCAAACCATTTGAAAGTACTGCAAACTGTGAATTACTTGACTGTGTCATAATTTTTATAATTTAATTTTATATTTGTATTTATTTTAATTTTAATTCTTTTAATCAAACAAGCTTACTAGATAATCTTCAAGTTCACCATCAATATCCAAGCGACCACCTTGCCATGCTTTATCAACATCTATACTGAACCATCCACCATCTACCGTTCTAGCAAACCAGATTAGATTCCTATCATAATCTTTGATTTCACAAGCAACAATATAGTCAGTTGTATTGTTCCAAATCCAATCGTGTTCCTTAGATTCACGTTCAAAAGCCTTCTTGACTTTATCAGGTGCATCATCATATACCATTACTTGCTTTACTGTTGCTTGGTACATTCTGCTATATGAAATCTTACCATCATCAAAGAACATGCAAGTCTGATTTACCTTTGGAATTGGTTTCTCATCAAATTTCATCTTCTTATTAATCATCTTACTCATAGTTTATAATCATTTAAATTATTAGTATACTTCTTCACAATCCAAATCTTCAAGATAAGCATTGTCTGTATCATAGTTGAAGAACTCATTTACACCATCATCATAAGCATCAATGATACGTTCTACATCATCAAAGTCAAATATAGGAGTACTTCCAACACTGTAGATTGATACTTCTTTGTTACCAAGAATCTTATATTCACCATTCTCATCTTTCTTTGAGAATGCAAGATTAAGAGTAAAAGCATCATCATCCATAGTGAAAACTGTTGAAGTATCACCAAACTTACAATTGAAAAGATAAGTATCTCCATTCAAGAGATTTACAACTGCTTTATCAAAAGAAATTTTATTTGTATTCATCATATTCATAATTATTTTAACATTATAAATATAGAAAAGTTGAATTAAAATTCAAACTTTTATTTCCTGTTAACTTTAATTAACTTCAGTTGAACTGAAGTATGAAGTTCTAACATATAGAAATTACAAATAAAATTTCAAATCATTTTGCTATTTATTTTTTCTCCAATGACAATCTTTCAAATAGTCAAAACATGACTGACCACCATCTTCTTTATCTCTATTGTATACTCTTAATGTATCAACAATATTTTTAATAGACTTGTCATTTACTGTATCAGGTACTTCATATCCAAGGAGCCAATCTACTTCTTTCATGATATTGTACCATTCATCATCAGTTTGATATATAGGGGTAACAGACTTTGTTGCTGTATATGGGAACTTGTCAAAACAAGCATAAACAAGACCTACCATCAACTTTGCAACATCAAACTCCTTGTCTGTCAAAACATTAAATACTGGATTAGAAGACATTCTATCTACATACTTGCTTGCAAGTTTCATGTATGTTTTAGTTCTAATATCTGCCTTCTTCTTACAAGAACGTTCAATCTCATCCTTCAATCCATCAATATATGTGTCAATAGAATATTCAGACATCATGAATGTATAGTAGTCCTTTGAAATCTTTGGCATCTTAGGTCCACAAACCTTAATCTTGAGCTTATCAAGCAAATCCATGTTGCTATCTATGTATTCAAAATCATACTGAATAGGACAATACTTTCTTCCACTGACCTTTATTACATTATTGAAGAATGTTGGTTTTGGAATCAAATCATACATCATATTAGGATCTGATGTGTCATCTACAATATACTTACATCCATTCTTCTTCAATGAATAGATAATAGTAATATGATACTCTCTTGCAATCTTTGCGGCACAGCACCAGAAATAATGTATTGGATTGAAGTAACTGTCTTCTTTGATAGGCTTACAAATAAGACCTTTTACTTTACTGATATCTGAATATTTATCATCTAACCATTTATTCAACAACTTGTTTGTATGCTTTTCAGCTAATACATTCACGCTATCCATGTACTCACCACATGTTCCGTGCTCCATATCTTTATAAAGGAAAATATCGATATCAAACACACTTGCACACTTTCTAAGTTCTTCAGTCATAACTTATTTTATTAATATTATTTTAATTCTGTTTACAAATAAGAAGGTGACCAATTATATACATAATCAACCAAAGCCATGATATTTGAATATCCTACTTCTTCATTCTTACCATATACTTTATATACATGTTTCTTCATGATGCTTCCACATTCATTAAGTACTTCCATCTTTCTCATCTCACCAGAGAATTTGATGCAATATTCAATGTACATTTCAAGATAATGCTCACGAATTCTATCATCAATAAATCTATCCTTTCTACCACCAGGTACTAAACAACCTATTGGTAAGTCATCATAATAGAAATACTTCTTCTTATTGTTCTTGCAAAGACCTATAATGAATTTGTATAATGTACGAACATACATTCTTACAACATTAGAAGTACCATTTGGAAATTCATTTTTCTGTATTTCATCTTCAATACCTGATGCAAATGTGTAGTAGATAAGCTGTGCTTTCTCCCTACGCATCTTCTCCAATTCTTCTGTATAATTCTTTATAGTTTCATTGTAAGAATTCAAATGATGAAAATTGTACAGAACTCTATTTGATGGGTAGTTGCAATTGCTAGGAGCATCAGGACCAAACTTATGAAGATAATTCTTCTGTAATGCTTCATGGTAAAGCTTTACTAACTGTGGCGTACTAGATGGCTTAGCTATATATGTAATAGCCTTATATCGACAAACACAAGTACAATTCAAACTCTTTGCAACTCTACAAACAGTTTCCCAAATATTGATATCGTACTTATCTTTATCATGATCTTCATAAACATAGTCAATAACAACAGTACGAATCTTATTGTATTCATACTTTTTCTTATGGAGAATGAGTTCAGTAACAGTTACATCACCACTCTTTAACTTCTTTCTTGACAAACCAATGCAATGTTCATCACTCTTAAACTGAAAACCTACAACTGTAATCATAATTGAAATAAAATTTTAAAATTAAATACAACCTGAAATTAAGTTTGCCTGATCTAATTTAGTCAAGAAATCAAACTTTGAATCAATTGAACCATTAACCGGACAAAAATCTTTCATCAATTGGCATTCACCATTCTTCAATTTCTTCACAATATCAGTATCATTTTCAATACCGAAGTTGTATCCTGACCAAACTTCAGTTTCATCATAAGTACACAACAACTTCATTGTAACAATATTGTTTTCAACCTTGATTGCAATTGTTGAAAAACCAACTGGCTTCATCCAAAGTGGCTTGTTGCGTTCCACCTTTCGGTAACCCATTGCTACTAATGCTTCTTTTAAATTTCTCATAATCATCATTATTTTGTTCAATTAAAATATAGAACAATCTTAGGAAATTTCAAAATTTTAATATGTTCCTAACTTACAAAATGAAAGGATAGAATATTTTAGAATTGTGAAAGTAGATTCATAATCAACTCGCTCTTTTCTACAGATTCTATCGGTCCACATCATAAGTACTTTCTCATCAACAACATTTTTGAATTCAATAGGATGTTCTGGTGTACTTCTTGTATCTAATACTAAAGAATCAATGTTCTCTACAATCTTATCTGTCTGTATACACCGCTTTACAACTTTATAGCTTACTAGAAACTTCATGACTTATTTGTTTTAATATGGTCCTAACTTACAGAATGAAAGAATAGAACAATTCAATATTGTATATTCATATCCATCAATAAATCTTTCTGTAGTGCAAATTTCAAAACTCCACTTATCTAATACATTTCTGTCAACAACATTATCATATTCAATATGATGCTTATCTGTACTATCTGTATCTAATACCAAAGCATTAGTATTTTCTACAACAATATCATTTATGTCGTTACGTTTAGTTACCTTATAGCTTACTAAGAATTCCATAGTCTAATCTCTTTTCTTGTAACGTTTAACTACTGTATATCTCTTACCATCTCTATATAGGAGCCAATCTCTGATATCAGAAATATCTTCAAATTCAGAAATGGTACCATATTCATCTTCAAATACAACAGTTTGCCATTTGCGACCAAACCAACCAGATGGTACAATCTCTTCAACTTGATAATAGACTTCATCTACCCATTCAAATGTACCATCATCTTGCTTCTTTCTCTTATGTTGGCTTACTTCAACAATACGGTACTTCAATTCAACACCTTGATTGAGTTCACTTAATGCTTCTGTTGCATCAACATTAACAATTCTCTTCTGTTCCATACTTCATATTTGCTTCGTTCTGTACTTTCATGTTCTTTATCTTTATATTAATATTAGTATTCCAAACAATTAGAATTCTTCCACTTGGTAATTCCAATAGGAGCAATTCCGAAATCTTCATTCAGCAAATCTTCAAGCTTCTCAAGAAGGAAGTCAATATCATCCTGAATGGTATTTCCATTCATCAAATCTTCATCGTACTCAATAAGATGAACTTTATTAGATACCATCTTCAAACCAGTATCTTCATCCTTAGTTGCGGTTTCAAAAATAATGTTAACACTACCATCTACCTCATTTATTGAAAATACTGCTTTAGTATAGTTTGTAATCTTCAACTTAATACCGTTAGAATCACCAAGAAGAAGATTTTCAAAAGCGTCATTTGTGTTGTTTGTAATCATAATCATTAAAAATTAAATTGTTCTACATTCAGTTTGTCAATATTTATTTGACATACTAAATATAGAACAATCTTTCAGGATTTCAAAATATATTCAAAAATTTATTCAGCTGCCTTAATATTTATTCGTTCTTTTATTCTCTTCAGAATCTGAACTGTTGGTTCAATCTGCTCAATAATCTCATCCATAGGCTTGTAGGCCATAGGAGACTCATCCAATGTTGACTTGTTGACAGAAGTTGAATAAACATCCTTCATTTCTTCGACAAATTCATCCATAGAAAGATTTGCCTTAGCAGCAGAACGTGACATCAATCGGCCAGCACCATGAGGAGCAGTGCAATTCCATCCAGTATTTCCTTTACCTACACAAATCAATACACCATCTCGCATGTTGATAGGAATAACAAGTTCACGTCCATAAGCAGCATTGACAGATCCTTTACGAATAATCATATCATCAAAGTCAATGTAATTATGCATAGTATTGATGACACGGGCTGTTGTAGCACCCTTTACAATCTTATTGTAGATTTCAGTCATCTTATCTGAAATAAGCAAATGATTGTACTTGGCATAAGTCTGTGCAATTACCATATCAGTAAGATAACCAATCAGATTCTCACCATTCAGATAACCAGTAGGAACAGATGATACAAAGTCTTCCTTTGCATTCTTGATTCGCTCATTCCATTCCGATTTAGGATATGTATCCTTTATCTTTTCAATATGCTTTGCCCATTCAGAACTGTCAACATGATAAGGCTTGTTTGCAACATTCATCCAGTACTTTGCTACCTTCAAACCAAAATTGCGAGAACCACAATGTATCATGATATATCCATTACCTTCGTCATCAGTATCATAAGACAAGAAATGATTGCCACCACCAGTAGTACCTAATGACTTCCAGAAAGTACCTTCATCCATACCAATTCGCTTCAACATATCAGAAATATACTTTTCATTTACATTTACATTGTTCACAAAATCTGTTGTAGCAACAGCTCTGTCAATAGCAGTATTGCACATCTTGTAGAACACCTTTTCATCAGCAATCTTCTTATCATAGATAGTGAATCCAGTAGGAATATCCTTCTTCCATCGATGTTCAAGCAATGCATAAGATTCCTCTGGACATGGCTTCGACATTTTGATGCAAGTTACCTGACAACCAATATCAACACCTACATGGCTTGGATTGACCATTGGATTCTCCTTATCAATAGTAGAAGAGAAGCCAATTACTATCCCCTGCCCACTGTGTACATCGCACATCACTCTTATCTTCTGATTCTTAAATGCAGGACAGTCACATATACTGTAAATAGTCTTCAATGCATCTTCTTCAACGGTCTTTGCAAAAATTTTGCAATCCTTATTATACTTTCCAATTATATTGTATTCCATATTAATTCAAATCTAATTTTGTAAAACCTGTAATGACAACATGCAATTCTGCTACTTTACCTTCATTTTCTTGACCATGTGAATATGTTCGTTCATTCAACTTCTTAGTTTCTTCATCTTCTAATGCAAATTTCCATGTATCCAATGTATTTTCGGTAACATTACCCCATGTATCACACCACATCAGTTTTGTACATTCATAGAAGCCAGAAATTCCAAACATTGTGGTATAGCTAACTTTATAGTTGACTAATGCTTTTCTTCTTAATAATGACATATCTATTTACTAATTATTAATTAATTCTAGGATTCCCCTGTTAAGCGCCTGGGTCACACAGAGAGCGGAAAAATACGCTGAGGTATATTCTATAAAAGGGACTCATTTGAGAGTCCCTGTGTGAATTTATTCCTCATTCAACTTAATGAATCTGATCTGAGTGAGAATAAACTTACCTTCATTTGTCTTTGCAATCTCTTTAAGCTTCTTGTCAACTTCTGGACGAGTTTCAGGAGTATTAGGAAGTGGTTCTGTCATCACCTTGATGAATTCACCTTTGCGAACTCCATCAGCTTCATCTTCTGAAACATTCTTCTTGATTACAACTAACTGAGTCTTGTCCTTGGCATCCATAACTGAAGTAAGAATCTTACCGTAAGCTGCTTCCTTAATGAGGTTGTTACGGAGAATTCTGAGCTGCTGCTCTTCAGAAATAAAGCTGAATTCTTTGTCAATAGACTTGAGAACATCAACATTCTTATGGCATGTATCTTCAAGTTCCTTCCCGAATTCTTTGTTGTTGATAATCATTCCAACAAACTCATAGTACTTGAGAACTTTAATGCTCTTCTCATCAAGATTTCCATTTAGCTTGATATCACCATAAGAACTAATGTTCAAACGGAATTCCCATACCTTTTCAGGAGCATCAATCTTATCCCAATTATGCTCGTAAGAAGGATAGATATCTACTTCATAGAAACTGTTGTTATCTTCTGGTTTGAAGCTTACGTTTCTATCTGAAACTATATCAGTATGGTAGTCAACAACATTGTACTTCTTCAAAACATCATTCACTTCATTGATGTAGTTAGTAATAGCACTTGTATATTTTTCTTGTCCAATCTTGGTAAGTTCATCAATCTCATTCAAACGAATATCGATAGACTCAACTGTTGTGTACTTAGCTTTAACTTCTGCGTAGTTCATAATCATTCAAATTTTAAAAATTAAACATCTTGTTTATTTATTACGCGTTAAATATAGAACAAAACATATTTTTTTCAAAATATATTCAAAAAATTTTCAAAAAAAAATGGAACAATCATTGATTGTTCCATTCAAGGGAGGTTTTAAATATATTGCTTCACAGCTTCTATGGATTTACTGAATGTATTCAAGAACATGTTTGCTTGACTGTCTTCTGCAAAAGACAACAATCTTGACCACCCAGTAACTTTTCTTACATCTAATTCACCATTATGGACAGCAACAGCCCAACAAGGTGTTCCATCATCAGATGGTTCCCATCCTCTTCTGTAGATATCTCTCAATATCAGAATCTTACCAAGTTCATACAGGTCATCTTTCAATACAGAATTGTCATCATCCTCATAAGAACGAGCTTCATAAAATGAATCTACTGCTTCTTCCCATGATTCTGGAAAACTTTCTATCTCATTCAATGGTGGCAATTCTTTCCAAACTTTCTTCAAAGATTCCCACAACATAGTATCATCTTCCATGTAGACAATCTTATTGTTGTCATGAAAATCAATGTAGAATACATGGTGAGGATTAGCTAATTCAATACTTTTGAAATCTTCTCCAACAACACCTCCACAAGCCATCAATCGATTCATGACACCTAGTGGATTTGATGGGCAACCCAACACATATATAAACTGATGATCTTTGTGTTCTTTATATTTCATTTTACAGCTTTACAGTCATCCTATATGCTAGTCCATCTTTTCTGTTTATCAAATCTGCTGTAACTTTCTTAACTTCTGTATTGAAAGTATAATCAATAGATTTGTCAGAATTCTTGACAAACGTATAGTCGCTATCTATATTTGTCATGTCTAATGACATGTATATTGGTTTTCCTTGGTCATCAATACCAGGGAAAAAGAAGAGATGACTTTTGTCATCTCTCTTGTATAATGATACAAATCCTGGAAACATGTTATATTCTTTAAATTAAACAAAAATACTTATATTTATCTTTATATGAAGAATATAGAATATGTATACAGATTATTTCAAAGCATTGAGTGCTGCAATGATTTTTTCTTTATGGTGTACTTTGATACTCTTAGGTCCACCAGTAGGAATGTGCCAAGCAATCTTTGCAATAACTGCATCTTTATCTGTTGCAGATGCTATTTCATCTAACCACATCTTTACAACATCATAAGTTACACCACAATGCAAACGAAGTTCACGTTCCAAACCTGTGTGACCATCAGCATCTTGAAGCAGTTCATCATGAGCCCAAGGTTCAGCTACTTCAGGACCACAGTCATTTGATGGTATTTGATCTGGATCCTCTGTACTACCTCCTGGATTAGATGGCTCTGGATTCGGTTTAGATGGCTCTGGATCTTTAGGTGGTTCTGGAACCTTATAGTTAGGATTTGCCTTACGATGATCAGCATCTTCTAACTTGATAGTTTCATCATCACTATCATAATGGTATAAATATTGATCTGATTCAGTACCTTCTGTCCAATAATGACCTGACTTACAATCTTTGTTAGGACAATGACCTGGTTTGCAAGTACATACATGGTCAGGATTTGAACAATCACCTGTAGGAGTATCTTCAGTATTTTCTACTGGATCCTGGATTGGATTTGCTTTTACTTCATCATTCAAAACAACTGTTGATTGCTTTGTTTCTTCTGTATTAGTTGATTTCTTTGCCATTTTTCAATTCAATTTTAATGGATTTAATTAAAAATAACTTCAGGTGTACTGAAGAATGAAGTACTAGAAAGAGATGTTCATTTTAAGCATCTCCAAATAAGTCGAACTGTACTGTACCATTGTTATTCAATAATGGGAATTTCATTACTTCAAGAAATCTGTTCAATGGATCAAGAACATTCTTTTGCCATTGAATTGCTTTATCACATTGTGGTGCCCAAGATGGAAGTTCACCAGATGGATATCCAAAGTAATCTGTTTCAGCCTTCTTTGTACTTCCTAATCTTATATTGTAATACTTTACTTTCTGTCCTTGTACAATACGAAGATTTCTCTGATTGTTCTTCTTTGCTAAATAGTTATATCTTGCTGCACACTTTACAGATACTGGAGTCTGTTTTGCAAACATCAGATCTTCTTCATCACACAATACATATTTCTTGTAATTACCAACATTGATTGACTGTGAAATATCTTCAATAGGTGCTGACCAGAATTTCTTCTTCCATTTGTCTAATTTATTGTTGAAATATAGAATATATTCTTCTTTTGACATTTTACCAGTATCATAAACCAATGACCTTGTCATATCAGTAATGATTTCCTTTGCAAGCTTAGGAGAAGTTGTCTTAATAAGTTCGATACCAACACCAGTAATCTTTGATGGAGTAAACCATTTGCCTTTTGAATAAGACATGGATTTCAAATATTTCTTTTTCTTCAATGTAATTGTTACTTCAGAAACAGTTTCCAACTCAAACTCATGAATTGAATGACAATGACGTGGATTGTACATATCATTCATCCATTGAGTATTTTGCTTATCAAGAAATTCCTTGTTGAATCTCAATATCCAATTGATTTTATCATCTCGTTCTGGAATGCTTGCTAAAGTTTCTGGTGTCCAACATCTGAAGAAATCACCATATTGTGTATACACAGAATCAGTATCACTATATTCACTAACATGTTGTTGTCTAAACCAATCATGTTTTGACTCATCAAGTTCAAATCCAAATTTCTCCCGCAAATCCTTTCTTTGCCAAATATCCTCATGGAAAAACTCTTCAAGTCTATGCCACATGAATTTTGTCAAGTTTCTTGCCTCTGCAGTTATATCACTTGCAACACGCATATCATAGAAATAGAAGAATCTGTTTGCACATGCACCGTACGCCGCATTATTTAAAAGCTTGCTGCATAATTCCAACATTGAATTCTCTTCTATCAGGTGTTCCAAATCTTCTTTATATGTTTTAAGCTCTTCTAATGAAAGTGAATAAATATCTTTACCTCCAAGCTTATCTTTCATAAATTGCTGACACTGTTCAGAGAAAACTTTCTTTTCTCCATATTTCTCTACATTATAGTGCATTTTATTAATATTAATTTATTTATTTTACATATAAAATATAGTATAAAACAAATAAATTTCAAATAAAATTTTATTCTATTGGCTTAAAGTCAATCTAATTGGGTTCACTACAAACCTCATATTCGCTGGCTCTATTA
>ENA-OWPL01000060-OWPL01000060.1-human-gut-metagenome-genome-assembly--contig:-NODE-60-length-90996-cov-27.559275_pt1 | contig 90996 bp, 66 predicted proteins | sample MGYA00248263_ERZ651844 | MGnify/ENA primary metagenome ERZ651844 (study PRJEB26924, sample SAMEA4378256) | human gut metagenome | biome: human gut; feature: human-associated habitat; material: faeces...
CGCACGCCACATCGAAGATGACTCCTCGCTCTCGCTTTTGATGACGTGTCTGCTCCGTCTTGAGGTGCTTCACGTCCTTGATTACAAACTCGTCCTCAAACACTCCGTTGAGGAACGTAATGAGACACTCCTTGGTGTCGTCACTGCCGAAGATGCGCTTGAAAGCCCAATCGACACGTGGATTAATGTATTCCGCCATAAATCTGGGAATTAAAAGTTTCGCACAATATTATGCACTTGCAAAAGTACGGCAAATATCCGACAACGGCAAATATTTCGGGAGGTATTTCTTGGCGTTAACATTCGTATGAAAGTCGTTAACGTTCGTTCACCAATTTGGCAAAAGCGATGACAATGACAATTACAGTTTAAAATTCCGCAGGGTGTACAGTTGAGGAAAAAGGTGAAAAGAGAAAGTTATAATATATATATAATATATATTATAAAATTATATTTACATTTTCTTCTACTTTTTTCTGCCGACTCGCTATCTGGGGGATAGGCTCGGAAAATCGAACTGTAATTGTCATTGTCATCGCTTCTTTACCCTAAATCGGTACACCATATCTCTGAATAAGTTTAGATGGGGGATGTAAAAACAAAAGATGGGCTTCTATGAGACTATGACTTGCGAGGGCTAAAACTATGAGTAGCGTGCAAGAAAAATATGATTTAAGATTTAGAAAAAGCCCACTTGCTGAAAATCGACCCTTATCACACGCTGAAATTTGGTGATACGGGAAAAATGTCGTACCTTTGCAACCGTAATCAAATGACAAATAACAATGAATAAAGCATAAATCGCCAGACAAAGGCTTCTAGCTCAAACTAGATTAACCACTAAAAACATCAAGCCCTCAAGGCGTAGCCCATTTATCATTTGTGATTTATCATTTATCATTTAATATTAACCCTTTAAAGACTAATATGTTATGGCAAAGAAAGGAACATTGAAGTACCGTAAGGTAAGCCGCACTCCTCAGGTAGGCAAGGATGCTGGCAAGAAGAAATTTTATGCCACCGCAGTGCAAGACCGAACCATGGAGTTCGAGGACTTCGTGACCCACATCTCAGAGCACAACTCGCCTTACTCTCGTGGCACCGTACACGGTGTTCTGATGGACACCCTCGACTGCCTCCAGGAACTCATCCTCGATGGCAAGAGCGTACGCTTCGCCGACCTTGGTCTCTTCTCCATCGGCATGACCTCTCGTGGTGAGGACAACGCCGAGAAGGTGAACGCTTCCAGCATCACTGGCGTACACCTCATCGTGCGCAACACCAAGAACTGGAGCAACACCGAGCTTCGCAAGATGTGTAAGATTACTGCCCTTGGCAGTGAAGTGACCGAGGAAGGTGACGGCGGTGACACTCCTAGCGGTGACAACGGCGGAAAGCCTAGCGGTGACAACGGCGGCAGCACTCCTAGCGGCGGCTCTAGCACCACTGGCGGCGACTCTAGCATCACTGGTGGCGGCAACAAGGGCGACAACACCGGACAGGGTGGCGGCAGCTCTAGCGGTAGCGAATCGGACAACGTCAAGGAGTACTAAAGGATAGCCCCCGAAAAGGGGGCTTCCTTTCTCACTAAAACTATTATTAACCACTAAAAAATACTATTATTAACCACTTAAAAACTACTATTATGAAGAAAGACACTTGGAAAACCATCTTGCAGATTGCCATCTCCATCTTAACAGCGATTGCCACTACCTTGGGAGTAACCAGCTGCATGTAGATTACAATATCTCCAAGATTTCCTCAAAATGGGAGATGCGACGGAGGCGTTCATGATTGAACTCCTCCGTTTTTTCGTGCGCCCAAATGGTGTGGAAGGGGATGTGGATGGCGGAGGCTCCTATCTTCAGGGCGGGGGCGATGTCGCTCTTGAAGCTGTTGCCCACCATCACCAGTTGCTCCGGACTCACCTCCAACTCCTTGCAGAGATGGCGATAAGCCTCTGGGGTCTTGTCGCTCACGATGCTCACCACATCGAAATATCGCTGCAAGCCCGAACGCCACAACTTGTTCTCTTGGTCCATCAGCTCGCCCTTCGTGAAGACTGCCAGGCGGTACTCTTTCCTCTCACTCAGCTTCGCCAATGTCTTCTCCACGCCCTCCAAAGGCTTGGCATCGACATGGAGCAACGACTTGCCCACCTCCACGATGCGGCCAATCAATCGAGCGGATGCCTTGCCCTCGCTCACCTTGATGGCATTCTCCACCAGCGAGATAATGAAGGCCTTCACGCCATAGCCCAAGTCAGCCATGTTGCCCGACTCCGTCTCGAAGAGCGCAGCCGAGATTTCCTCCTTGCTGCCATAGTCTGCCAAGAGGTCGCAGTACTCGTCCTCCACGTCCTCGAAGTGGTTTTGCAATGCCCAGAGCGTATCGTCGGCATCAAAGGCTATCGCCTTGATATCATCTTGTTTTTCCATTTTTATCATTTTTTTCTATTGGTCCATATTGACTCGTTTCATTTGAAAACCATCTAGTTTCATTTTGCAAAGGTAACACTTTCTCCCGAAAGCAACAAAAAAAACGTGCCACAATCTGACCGAAGAGAGAGATTGGGACACGTCCGAAAATTTATACTATCGATATTAAAAGCGTTTTCAGTCCTAACTTTTTTACCTATTTACCCTTTTACCCTTTTTACTTTTTTACTTTTAAAACTAGAAGTGCGTCATGAATTCGATGACGAACTTATCCTTCTCGGAAGTCTTTGCCACACCACCCTTGCGATAGAAATACTTCTCATAGTTGATGCGGATGTCGGAGATGAAAGGCTTGGCGAGACTGATGGTGACACCACCCGTCACACGATGTCGCTTGTAGTCATTGATCTTCAGTGCGCCTGGAGTATCATCGGTGGCATCATAGCGAGTGCCATCGCTGTGGTCGCTCATGAAATCGTAGCGAGCCAATGGGGAAACCTTCTTCACCAACGACTTCTTCGCCACGATAGGGATGTCGTAGCATACGAAGCCATCGAAGGCGTGGACATCGTGGAAGGCATTCTTGGAGTAATGCTTGTAGAGGTACTCAGCCTCGGCGATGAAACCTCCACGATGGAACGTCAAGCCTGCGTCATACATCGTGACCGTGACATCGGATGGCTTGACCTTCTGCGTGCTCAGCACGAGGTTGACGTTAGGGAAGAGAAACTGCGCCTTGGCGGAATAGTTCACGCCCTTGGTCCAGTAGTCCTTCTGGTGGGTCAAGCCTGAGCCATTGAAGACACCGGCATTCACCACGATAGGGAAGCCCACGTTCCAGGTGTAGCCTACCTCGGCACCCACGTCACGCACATTGCCCACCTGCTTGGCGATGAAAGAGCGGTTGGCGAAGTACTGCTGATGAGGCGAGCGATGCGCATCGATGGTGAATGGCACACGCTCCTGACCGATGGTCAGCTGGAGGGTCTTCCATGGGGTGATGCGGGTATAGGCATCGAGCATCTTGATGCTGCCCTCGTCGCAGAGGTCGATCTCAGCCTTGTAGCTCACCGCCGAGGTCACCTTGCCCGATACGTTGACACGAGCCGTGCGCACCTCGAATCTGCCCTCCCCTTCCTCGGTTTGGTATTCATACTTGGAGCGGATGGTACCGCCTATCTTAGGCGTCTTGTCCACTTTTTCCTCTTCCTGGGCATTCACCGATGCCATCGACACCATCAAGAGTGCCGCCATCAAGAACATCTTCTTCATTTTTTGTATATACCTTTTAAAGTTCGGGTGCAAAATTAGCTACAAGATGTTTCTATTGCGTGACACGGATGTTACAAAACGATGTCATAACTCTCTTCATCTTCACTTTAACAATATTGTAACATCTGTTTAAATCGCTTGTAATATAGACCTCGTACCTTTGCAGCCGAGAAATATCTATTAAGAAAAAAATATGAGTACGATTTATCTTTGTATCGTGATCTTCCTGCTCTGTCTGGCAGTGTTTGATCTCTTCGTGGGAGTCAGCAATGATGCTGTCAACTTCCTGCAGTCTGCCATCGGTGCCAAGGTGGCAAAGTTTCGCACGGTGCTGATCATCGCATCCTGCGGTGTGGTTCTCGGAGCCATCATGTCATCGGGAATGATGGACATCGCCCGGCACGGCATCATGAGCCCGGACCACTTCACCTTCGAGGAAGTGATGACGCTCTTCCTAGCCGTCATGGTGACCGACGTCATCATCCTGGATGTGTTCAACACGCTCGGTATGCCAACCTCCACCACCGTGTCATTGGTGTTTGAGTTGCTCGGCGGTGCCTTCATCCTCTCCACCCTGAAGATGTGGGGCGACCCAAGCCTCAACTACAGCGTGCTGCTCAATAGCGACAAGGCATTGGAGGTCATCATCGGTATCTTCGCATCCGTTGCCATCGCCTTCTTCTTCGGTGTCATCGTGATGTGGATCTCTCGTGTCGTATTCACCTTCAATTATAAGAAGCACAGCCGCTACTCCATCGCCATCTTCGGTGGCATCGCCTTCACCGCCCTCTCCTACTTCATCCTCATGAAGGGCTTGGGCAAGAGTCCTTACCTGCCAGCCGAGTGGCGCGACTATATCAGCGACAACATCGGCATGCTCCTCGTCATCACCTTCGTGGCATCAGCCGTCGTGATGGAGTTCCTCCACCTCTGCCGCGTCAACATCTTCAAGTTCACCGTCTTGATGGGTACCTTCGGCTTGGCGATGGCTTTCGCCGGCAATGACCTCGTCAACTTCATCGGTGTGCCTCTCGCTGGTCTCTCTTCTTACCAAGACTATATGGCGAATGCCAATGGCGCCGCTCCTGATGCCTTCATGATGACATCACTGATGGAGAGTGCCAAGACCACTCCAGCGTTCTTGCTCATCGCCGGCTTCATCATGATTGTGGCAATGGCGACCTCCAAGAAGGCTCAGAACGTGATCAAGACTTCCGTGGATTTGAGCCGCCAGGACGAGGGAGACGAGATGTTTGGTAGTTCTTCTGCCGCTCGTGTCATCGTGCGCAACTGCCAGAACGCCGACTCTTGGCTCAACCACTTCTTGCCTCAGGGCTTGAAAAACTGGATTAATAGCCGATTCAACAAGAACGATGTGGAGCTGGAGGAAAGCGCTGCTTTCGACGTGGTTCGTGCAGCCGTCAACCTCGTATTGGCATCCATGCTCATCACCATCGGCACCAACCTCAAGTTGCCTCTCTCCACCACCTACGTCACCTTCATGGTGGCAATGGGTTCTTCGCTCGCCGACCGTGCTTGGAGCCGTGAGAGCGCCGTGTTCCGTGTCACGGGTGTATTGAGCGTGATCGGTGGATGGTTTATCACCGCTGGTGTGGCATTCTTCGCTTGTGCCGTGGTATGTCTCGCCATGCACTTCGGAGGCATCGTGGTTCAGAGTGCCTTCATCGCCCTCGTCATCTTCATGCTCATCCGTAGCAACATCCAGTACAACAAGAAACAGAAGGAAGTGAGCAGGGGCAGCACCTTCCAACTCATGATGCGCTCTCGCGACCCAGAGATAGTATGGGAGTTGCTTCGCCGCCAGGTATCTCGCACCCAGAGCTATGTGTGCCGCTTCGCCCTCGTGGAGTTCAACCTCATCATGGATGGTCTTGCCAACGAGAACACTCGTGACTTGCGCCACGCCAACAAGGAGTTGAAGAAGGAGCAAGACTTGCTGAAGAAGTTCCGTCGCCAGGAGATGCTCGGACTGAAACGCTCCCCTATGGAGGTTGCCATCGAGCGCAACACTTGGTTCCACCTCGGTGCCAACAGCAACCAGCAGTTCATCTACTCTCTTCGCCGTATGCTCGACCCTATCAAGGAGCATGTGGACAACAACTTCAACCCTCTGCCAGAGGAGTACGTGAAGGAGTTTGCCCCAATCCGCCAGAAGATCAACGACTTGATGCAGATGACGGCAGAGCAGATAGAGACCGACCGCTACGAGAACTATCATGAGATTCTCGCCGAGGCAGATGCTTGCAAGGACGAGTTGAGCGTAGTGCGCAAGAAGCACATCGACCGCATCCAGCACACCAAGGGCAACACCTTGATGCAAATCTCCTTGGTATATCTCAACGTATTGCAAGAGAGCCAGGAGTTCCTGAGCGTGATGAGACACCAGCTTAGAGCTGCCAAGAAGTTCATGGAGGAATAGAATTCCCCAAAACGAAACTCGAATAAAAAAGAAGCCTGCTCGTCCGAAAGGATAAGCAGGCTTCTTTTTTATTCGAATGTTTTTATTTATTTTACTCGATGTTTTATTCGATTTTTTATTCGAATGCCGTGGCATTCGAGCGACTATATTTTATTTCTTCCCAGCTTTCAACTCCTGATCCCACTTCACGAGTCGATTGTACTCCTTCTTGGTGATGCGCATGAAACTACCATGCTGAGGAGCCGTCACGCCCTTGATATCGACAGGGTCGGTGAAATTGCGGAGATACTTGTCTGCCTTGCAGATGCGATAATGCTTAGGATGGTCGCTGTACTGGATGTAAGCCACGCGCCAGGTATCGTCGCCTATCAACTGGAAGGCACTGCTGCCCTCAGTCATCTTGTTGCCCTCGAAGCTCACGTAGTCGTCATCCACAGGAGCACCCCAACCATGAGTCAGGTACTTGCTCGTGGCAGTGAAGATACCTCGCTTGCCACCCTCCTTCTTGATGAGCATGTGGTACAAGCCATCGCTCTTCAGATAGTTGATGTCGGCATCGATGGTGGCATAGCCCCAATCGAAAAGCAAGCGAGGGGTCGTAATCTTGGTGAAACTCTTGTCGGCATGACTATAGTACATGCGGTCGTACTTCTCCTCCGAACGGTTGAGCATGGAGTAATAAATCATATATCCGCCCTTCTCGCCATTCTCCCACACGAAGTCTGGGTCCCAAAATATCTGAGGGGCCCATACACGATTGATGGTCTCCCAGTTCTTGTAAGGCGACTCCGCCTTGCCTGCATCACAGAAGTTGGCCATACCATTGCGGAAGTCGAAGGTGACGCTCTTCCAATGAATCAAGTCATCGCTTCGAAGCAAGTCGATGCCATAGTTGTCCCACTTGTGGCTCTTGGCAACACACATGTCGGTGGTCACCATCAGGTAGCCCTTCCCATCATGGGCACGGGTGATATAGGCATCACGAGTTCCACCCTCGATACGAGCATGCTCCTTGGGGTCGAAGATCGCCTTGCCCTCATTGATGTCTTGATAATTGTAACCATCACGAGAAATGGCGAAAGCCGTATATTCCCCCTTGTCACTCATGTGGCAATAGAGATAACCATAATTTCCCTTCTGTAGATTCTGCGCTTGCATTGGAGCCAAGGCAAGCAACGATAATAGAACCGTTGATAATTGCTTCTTCATTTTTTTCTGATTGTTAGATTTATATGACTGAATAGATTCTTCCGCATCATGCGAAATAGGTGTATGATGACACCCGTTTGCAAAATTACAATTTTCCAACGAACCCACAAAAGAAAAGGGAGAAATTCTAGCCGATTCTGTCGTTTTTGACGGAAAAGACTCCAAAAATCACGTTTTCTTCTCTTGAAGAAACAAAAAGAAAACAAAGTGTTACGCCAGAAAGTAGGTTTCTCATTCTTTTATGCTACCTTTGCATCCGAGATTTCTTCTCAGCAACAAAGATTACTAACAAAACTTTCGCAAGTGAAAATTTAAGGAAAGTCAAATAACTAAAAATAACAACAATGACTCTGAACAACTTCAAGAAGAATGTTTTCCTCGGCATGGCTTTGCTCTCATCGCTTAGCCTCTCCGCTGCCGATAAGTTTGTCTCCTTCCACCAAGGCGACCTGCTCCTCAATGCCGACAACCGGGTACAGATTTACCTCGACAATAACGATTGCAGAGGAGTAAACTATGCCGCCAAAGCCCTCGTAAAAGACATACAGAAAGTGAGTGGAAGTCCAGCCTTCCTCCTCTCGGATGCCAACACAGCATTGTCGGGAGGCTCAAACTCGCAAGCCAACGCAAGAGCCAATATTATCGTAGGTACCATCGGTCACTCCGCAGCCATCGACCGCCTCATCAAACAGCATCGCATCAATGCCAAACTACTCCAAGGCAAGCACGAGAAATTCATCATCACCCTCATCGACGGTCAACTGGTCATTGCCGGAAGCGATCGCCGTGGCACCATCTATGGCATCTACGAACTCTCTCAGCAGATGGGCGTATCGCCTTGGTACGACTGGGCTGACGTGCCTATCGAACACCACGACTCCATCTTCGTCAACAAGGGCATCTACACCGATGGCGAACCAGCCGTGCGCTATCGTGGCATCTTCCTCAACGACGAGGCTCCTTGCCTCACGTCTTGGGTGAAGAACACCTACGGCACGGAATATGGCGACCACCGATTCTACCAGCGAGTTTTCGAACTGGTGCTCCGCTTGCGAGGCAACATGATGTGGCCTGCCATGTGGGGATGGGCTTTCTATGCCGATGACCCTGAGAACGAGAAGACCGCCGACGAGATGGGCATTGTGATGGGAACCTCCCACCATGAGCCGATGGCTCGCAACCACCAGGAATATGCACGCAACCGTGAGGGTTGGGGTGCCTGGAACTATCAGAAGAACAAGCAAGGACTACAGAAGTTCTTCCGTGAGGGAATCGAACGCATGAAAGGTACCGAACAAATCGTAACCATCGGCATGCGTGGCGACGGAGACGAGGCAATGAGCGAGGATGCCGACACCAAACTGATGCAGCAAATCATCGCAGACCAACGCCAAATCATCTCTGACGTCACCGGCAAGAAAGCAAGCGAGACACCACAGGTTTGGGCTTTATATAAAGAGGTGTTGGATTATTATGACAAGGGAATGAAGATTCCTGACGACGTGACACTCCTGTTATGTGATGACAACTGGGGCGATGTGCGCCGAGTGCCCAATGCTCAGGAACGCAAGCACAAGGGCGGTTGGGGCTTATACTATCATGTCGATTACGTAGGCGCTCCTCGCAACACCAAGTTCCTCAACGTCACACCCGTACAGAACCCTTGGGAACAGCTCACCCTCGCCTACGAGAATGGCATCGACCGCCTTTGGATTCTCAACGTGGGCGACCTCAAACCGATGGAATATCCTATCAGCCAATTCATGGACATGGCGTGGAATCCTCACAAATACTCCGTGGAGCATATCACCGACCACACTCGTGACTTCTGTATGCAGCAGTTTGGTGGAGCTAGACTTTCAAGCAATGATGGCTTAGGGAAGGAGCAAGCTGATATCGATTATTTTGGTAAAGCTGATAGCGATCATTTTGGTAAGTCGCAAGCCGAGGAGGCAGCCCGCATTCTCAACCTCATCTGCAAGTACAATGGTCGTTGCACCGCCGAGATGCTCGACAAAGACACATACGACCTAGAGAGCGGCGAATGGCAGGAGGTGGTGAACCAATATCTCAAGCTAGAGGCAGATGCCCTTCGCCAATACAACACGCTTCCTACCGCCTACCACGATGCCTATCGCCAACTCATCCTCTTCCCAGTCGAGGTGATGAGCAACTTGCATCAGATGTACTTCGCCCAAGCCCAGAACCACAAGTACTATGAGCAAGGCAATCCACTAGCCAATGAGTGGGCAGACGAATGCGAGCGTCTCTTCAAGCGAGATGCCGAGCTTTGCGACTTCTACAATCATAAGATGTCGAATGGCAAATGGAACGGCATGATGACCCAGAAGCACATCGGTTATACCTCTTGGAACGATGACTTCGAGAAAGACACCTGTCCTCCACTCCACCGCATAGAGAAGGCTGAGGAAGGCGGCAACATCATCGCGGATGAAAACGGCGTGGTCAGCATCGAGGCTCCATATTTCTTCAGCAAGACCGATGCAGAAAGTTCTGCCAAGGCTAAGGGAGCCGACAAGAAAAGCGAGAATGGTGCGAAATGGACGAAGATTCCATTCATGGGCAAGAGCCTTGCCGGCATGACTTTGATGCCATACACCCAAAGCGTGAAGGGAGCCAGCATCACATATAAGTTTAAGATGACCTCCTCGCATGGCAAGGCATCTCATAGTGAGGCATCCAGCCAGCCCGGCAAGAAGGTTCGCCTCCACATCATCACGAAATCGACCCTCGATTATCTCAACAAGGGCGGTCTCACGTATAGTGTCAGCCTAGATGGCGCTTCGCCTATTCAAGTAAACCTCAACAAAGACTTGAACGAGAAGCCTGAGAACATCTACAACCTCTACTACCCTACCATCGCCACTCGCATCATCGACAAGGTGATTGAGCTGGAGTTGCCTGCATTGTCAGACGGCATCCACACACTCACACTCACACCTCACGACCCAGCGATTATATTCGAAAAGATTGTGGTGGATGGAAGAAAAGGAAAGAAAAGGGTGAAAGTGATTTAAATTGTTTGGTGACTTGGCGCAAATTTCATAACTTTGCAGCCAAATCATTAATAGAGAATAATATGTTTAGTGGAATCGTAGAAGAGATGGCCACCGTTGTGGCTATCAAGCATGATAAAGAGAACATCGACTTCACCCTGTCTTGTTCTTTCGTAGATGAACTCAGCATCGACCAGAGCGTTGCCCACAATGGCGTGTGCCTCACCGTGGTGGAAATCAAGGACGGCACCTACACCGTAACGGCGATGAAGGAAACACTCGACCGCAGCAACCTGGGCTTGCTCCAGGTGGGCGACAAGGTGAACGTGGAGCGCTCGATGGTGATGAACGGCAGACTGGATGGTCACATCGTGCAGGGGCATGTAGATGAGACCGCCAAGTGCATCGCCATGAAGGATGCCGATGGCTCCACCTACTTCACCTTCGAATATGAGTTGAACAAGGAGATGGCTCGCAAGGGTTACTTCACCGTCGATAAGGGCAGTGTCACCGTGAATGGCGTATCACTCACCGTCTGCGAACCTACCGACAACACCTTCACCGTCGCCATCATCCCTTACACCCGTCAGAACACCAACTTCTGCAACATCGAGGTAGGCACCACGGTGAACATCGAGTTCGACATCCTAGGCAAGTACATCGCTCGCCTGAAGAGTTTTGAATAAGACACACGATAAAGCCTGCTTAGCTGATTTTATCTCAGCAGCTTGCAAGCAAACAAGGCGATGACGATGAAGCAGATGAGCGGGATGATGAAGCCGATAGCCATGTTGGTCTCGCCTATCACACCCATCAACACTGGGGCGATGGCTCCTCCCACGATACTCATGATGAGGAAGGACGAGCCTCGCTTTGTCTCGTTGATGCCCAAGCCATTGAGCGACAAGGCAAAGATCGTAGGGAACATGGTCGCCTCACAAAGATAGGTGAGCACCAATGCTACCAACGCCGAGATGCCTGAACCCAAAATCACGTATGCCATGCAGAGGATGCCACCGATGGCACATGCCAAGAGCACCTTACTCGCCTGGATGCGATTCATCAGCCAACTGCCCAATAGTCTGCCCACGAAGAACAAGCCCATGCCGCCAAAGGAGAGCAACAAGGCTGCTGTTCTGGAAGATACCGTTGGTACCTTCTCCGTCACATAGTTGATGAAGAAACTATTGATGCCCGTCTGTGCTGCCACATAGAAGAAGAGAGCGACCAGTCCGAAGACGAAGACGGAGGAATGCCACAAGGATGGCTCTGCCTTATTATATATAGGAGTTTGTTGTTGTTCCACTATCTCAGGCAACTGGATGCGAGAGAAGACAAAGGCGACAATCAGCACGATGACACCAATGACGGCGTATGGCAAAGAGACCGAACCGCTATTGCCATCCTCGCCACTGAAGACCACGAGTCCTCCCACGAGTGGACCGACAATCCATCCCAAGCCATTGAGCGACTGGGCGAGATTCAATCGTGAAGGGGCTGTCGCCTCATCGCCGAGCACAGCCACATAAGGATTAGCCGCCGTCTCCAGACAAGTCAATCCGCAACCTATCACGAAGAGGCAAGCCAAGAAGAACTCAAACGACATCAGGCTCTCGCCCGGAATGAAGAGCAAGGCTCCGATGCCATAGAGCATCAAGCCCGTGATGACTCCCACCTTGTAGCCCCACTTGCGGATGATGGCTCCAGCAGGCAACGCCATGATGAAATAACCACCATACACCATCGCCTGCACCAATGCCGAACGCCACTTGGAGATAACCAAGGCGTCCTGGAAATGCTTGTTCAAGATGTCGAGGATGCTATGGGCGAATCCCCAAAAGAAGAACAAGGAGGCTACCAAGGCGAAAGAAAAGAGATATTTCTTATCTACTATCTTACTCATATCATTTATACTATGAAAATCCAAGAGGCTCATCAAGACAAAGACTCCTAGATTCTATCTTCATTATTTTCTTCTAATCGTCAATTCGATGGCCTCCGGATGCTGCTCACGGAACGCCTTCACGTCATCCACTACCAGCACGAGATAGCCACCGCCACCTGCTCCTGGCATCTTCCAAGCATGCACCTCAGGCAACATGGAATACTCGTCGATGAAGCCTTGCACGCAACCTTGAATCATAGCTGGGAACATCGCTACCTGGGCATCGAACGAAGCCTTGAAGGCGGAAGCGAACGCCTCGAAATCCTTGGCGAGGATGGCATTCCAACAGTCGTCGGCTGCCTTTGCCAATGCCTTCACCTTTGGCTCGGTGATGTCCTTGCCATCCACCACAGAACAACCTGGGCGGCGAGGCTCCATCGGAATCATGCAGAGATGGCTCTCCAACCAGTCGAGCACCTCGTCATCGTTGCAAGTCTCAAACTTCTCTGGCCAGAAACGATTGTTGTAATAATGACGGCAGAGTCCCGGCATACAGATACCGATGCTATCTTGCGCACCGCTCACGATGCCATCGCTGCGCTCTGGGTCGTTCTCAAAACAGAACACGAGCTTGGCAAGAATCTCCGGATTCATGTCAGGCAACTTCACGGGCCATATCTTCTTGATCATATTGCGAGTGGAAGTGGAAAGTCCGCAACGCTCACGCACCTCGAAGGTAGGTACGAGCGACATGGTGATTGCCCAGCCCGGTGCAAAACAGCTCACGTATGGTTGGTCGATCCAAGTACCCGCCAAGTCGAGACGAGTAGGCAGTTGGCAAGTAGAGTCCTTGATGTCGGTGCTAGAGCGAGCCGTCAATCCCTCGGCAGGAGTGCGCTCCAACACCACATACTCGATGCCACGCTCCTCGCAGAACTTGCGCTTGGTCTCGCTGCTGCCATCGGCATTGACCACAAAGATGTCTGGTTTCACAATATCTATCGTTGGCACGAAGTCCATGATGCCGCTTCCTTGGTTGATGAAGGCATCCTTGACATAACGGATAGATTTCACCATGAAGAGACGTTCCTGCTCAGGGTAGAAAGTCTTATGGTGCTTATAGCCAAGGATGGTCTCATCGGAGCCGATACCGACGTAAAGGTCTCCATACTGGGATGCTTGGCGGAAAAATTCCACATGACCACTATGCAGAAGGTCGTAGCAGCCACTTACAAATACTTTTTTCATCGTTTGTTTTTAAGCTTCTTATTGATTTGGCAAATTCTCTTCATGAGAATTTGTTTCTTTCGCCTACAAAACTACAATTTTTATTCTAATCTCACAAGAAAATCTTGCACAAATATTCACTTTTGCGCACAAACATTCCTAAAATGTGCTATTTTATGCCGAAATATTTGGGTAAAAGACAAAAAAATGGTACTTTTGCGGCTGTGTTTGTCCCAAATTGGACAATGAAAGTCCGAATTACACGAACTTGCAGAGGACAACTTGAGCACCGAGCACTAACAAACTTAGAATATTATAACAATAACCAATAATTAATATGAGTTTAAAAATCGTAGTACTTGCCAAGCAAGTACCTGACACAAGAAATGTGGGTAAGGACGCGATGACTGCAGAAGGCACTGTCAATCGTGCAGCTCTTCCTGCTATCTTCAATCCTGAAGATTTGAACGCATTGGAGCAGGCTCTTCGTCTGAAGGAGCAGAATCCAGGTTCTACAGTTGGTATTTTGACGATGGGTCCTCCACGTGCTGGCGAGGTGATTCGCCAGGGTCTTTATCGTGGTGCCGATACCGGATGGTTGCTCACCGACCGCCTCTTTGCTGGTGCTGATACCTTGGCTACTTCTTACGCCCTCGCTACGGGTATCAAGAAGATTGGTGACGTGGATATCGTAATCGGTGGTCGCCAGGCTATCGATGGTGATACCGCACAGGTAGGTCCACAGGTGGCTCAGAAGTTGGGATTGAACCAGGTAACCTACGCCGAGGAAATCCTCAAGGTGGAGAATGGCAAGGCTACTATCCGTCGCCACATCGACGGTGGTGTAGAGACTGTAGAGGCTCCATTGCCAGTGGTCATCACTGTCAACGGAAGTGCAGCCCCATGCCGTCCTTGCAACGTGAAACTCGTGATGAAGTACAAATACGCTACTTGCCCTATGGAGCGCAAGGGTGACGAGCCTTGGGCTAAGCTCTATGAGGAGCGCCCATACTTGACACTGAACCAGTGGAGCGTGGCTGATGTTGACGGCGACCCTGCACAATGTGGTTTGAGCGGCTCACCAACCAAGGTGAAAGCTGTGAAGAACATCGTGTTCCAGGCTAAGGAGAGCAAGACCTTGACAGGCAGCGATGAGGACATCGACAGCTTGGTAAAGGAATTGTTGGACGAAAGTATTATTGGATAATCCCAATCTGAATTTTTGAAAGAAATTATGAACAACGTATTTGTATATTGCGAGGTAGAAGGCACAACCGTTGCCGAGGTATCTCAAGAATTGCTCACCAAGGGTCGTAAGCTCGCCAACCAGCAGGGCGTGGAGCTTCATGCCATCGTTGCCGGTACTGGCATCAAGGGTAAGGTGGAAGACCAAATCCTCCCTTATGGTGTAGATAAGTTATTTGTTTTCGATGCTGAGGGATTGTTCCCATACACTTCAGCTCCTCATACTGACATTCTCGTCAACCTCTTCAAGGAGGAGAATCCACAGATTGCCCTGATGGGTGCCACCGTGATCGGTCGTGACCTCGGTCCTCGTGTTTCTTCTTCATTGACCAGTGGTTTGACAGCCGACTGTACAGAGCTTGAGATTGGTGACTACGACGACAAGAAGAGTGGCAAGCACTATGATGGTTTGCTCTACCAGATTCGTCCTGCCTTCGGTGGTAACATCGTGGCTACCATCGTCAATCCAGAGCACCGTCCACAGATGGCTACCGTTCGTTCTGGTGTGATGCAGAAGCACATCTACGAGGGTGAGTGCAAGAAGGAAGTGGTTTATCCTGAGGTGAGCAAGTATGTTCCTGCCGAGGACTTCGTAGTGAAGGTACTCGACCACCACGTAGAGGCTGCCAAGCACAACTTGAAGGGTTCTCCTATCGTTGTTGCCGGTGGTTACGGTGTGGGTAGCAAGGAAGGCTTCGACCAGCTCTTCGAGTTGGCTCACTTGCTCCATGGTGAGGTAGGTGCTTCTCGTGCTGCCGTTGACGCTGGTTGGGTGGATCACGACCGTCAGATTGGTCAGACGGGTGTTACCGTTCATCCTAAGGTATATATCGCTTGCGGTATCTCTGGTCAGATCCAGCACATCGCCGGTATGCAGGATTCAGGTATCATCATCTCTATCAACAGCGATCCAGATGCTCCAATCAACAAGATTGCCGACTACGTGATCAATGGTACCGTAGAGGAAGTTGTACCTAAGCTCATCAAGTACTACAAGCAGAACTCGAAGTAAGCACTTGTAGTACCCATCACATTATTTATATATAAAGAAAAGCAAAATGGCTAATTACTATAGTGATCATCCTGAGATTGAATTTCATCTCAATCACCCATTGATGAAGCGTGTTGTTGACTTGAAGGAGCGCAACTACGCAGAAAAAGACCAGTTTGAAGATGCACCTGTCAACTACGAGGATGCCATCGAGAACTACAAGCGATTGCTTGATATTACTGGCGACGTGGCTGGTAACATCATCGAGCCAAACTCTGAGAGCGTTGACCAGGAAGGTCCTCACTTGGAGAACGGTCGCATGATTTATGCTAGCAAGACTTTCGAGAACTTGGAGGCTACCCGCAAGGCAGGTCTTTGGGGCTTGTCAATGCCTCGCCGTTATGGTGGTTTGAACTTGCCTAACGCAGTGTTCTCTATGGCTTCAGAGATTATCTCTGCCGCCGATGCTGGTTTCCAGAACATCTGGTCACTCCAGAGCTGTATCGATACTCTCTATGAGTTTGGTTCAGAGGAGCAACGCCAGAAGTACATCCCTCGCATTTGCGCTGGCGAGACCATGAGTATGGACTTGACAGAGCCTGATGCAGGTTCTGACTTGCAGCGTGTGATGCTCAAGGCTACACAGGATGCCGATGGCACATGGCGTTTGAATGGCGTGAAGCGTTTCATCACCAATGGTGACTCAGACATCCACTTGGTTTTGGCTCGTTCTGAGGAAGGCACCAAGGACGGTCGTGGTCTCTCTATGTTCATCTACGACAAGCGTGATGGCGGCGTAACCGTTCGTCACATCGAGAACAAGCTTGGTATTCATGGTTCTCCTACTTGCGAGTTGGTTTACAAGAATGCCAAGGCAGAGCTTTGCGGTAGCACTCGTCTCGGTTTGATCAAGTACGTGATGGCATTGATGAACGGTGCTCGTCTCGGTATCGCCGCTCAGAGTGTCGGTGTAGAGCAGGAAGCTTACAATGAGGGTTTGGCATACGCTAAGGAGCGTGCTCAGTTTGGTGAGAAGATCATCAACTTCCCAGCAGTTTATGACATGCTTTCTAGAATGAAGGCGAAGTTGGATGCTGGTCGTTCCCTCCTCTACTGCTGCGCTCGCTACGTTGACATCTACAAGGCTTTGGAAGACATCGCCCGTGATACCAAGTTGACTCCAGAGGAGCGTCAGGAGATGAAGAAATACACTCGTCTTGCCGATGCTTTCACTCCATTGGCTAAGGGTATGAACTCCGAGTATGCCAACCAGAACGCTTACGATGCCATCAGCATCCACGGTGGTTCAGGTTTCATCATGGAGTACAAGAGCCAGCGCTTGTTCCGCGATGCTCGTATCTTCTCTATCTACGAGGGTACCACCCAGTTGCAGGTAGTGGCTGCCATCCGTTACATCACCAACGGTACCTATCTCAACATCATCAAGGAGATGATGGAGAGCGAGGTTAGCGACGACTTGAAGGCATTGAAGGAGCGTGTAGGCAAGCTCGTTGAGCTTTACGAGGCAGCCATCAACAAGGTGAAGGAAGCCAATGATCAGGCAGTTCACGACTTCCTGGCTCGCCGTCTCTACAACATGACAGGCGACATCGTAATGTCTCTTCTCATCCTCGACGATGCCACTAAGGCACCAGAGATGTTCCAGAAGAGTGCCAACGTATATGTTCGCATGGCAGAGGAGGAAGTCCTCGGTCATTCTGCCTATATCCAGAACTTCAAGGCTGAGGACTTGGAGAGCTTCAAGGCATAAATGGTTTTCTCTCGCAGATTTCGCCGACAACGCAGATTCTTATTCGAGTCAATCGGATTTCATGAATCAGATTTCTGCGAGATAAAGAGATAAAGAGATAAAATAATAATAGGAGATAAGAAGCAAGAGGTTGCTGCTTATCTCCTATTTTTTGTTTCTTCAACTGGCAGAATGCCTTCCATTGTTTATCCAATGACAACTCTTCATCAGGTGGAAGAAGGAAGTCTTGAAATTTACTTAATATATTCCACCTTGCTGTCATCCCTTGGCTTCGCCGCTGGAGTCTCATCAGGATAACCAACAGCGAGGATGTAGCTGATTTCGTAGCTGTCAGGAAGATGGAGCTGAGCAATAAATGGCTTGTATGCCTCGCTGCGCTGAAGGAACATGGCGGCACTGCCCAGGCAACAAGTGCCAAGCCCTAGTGACTGGGCGGCAAGCATCATGTTCTCTCCCATCAATCCGACATTCAGCGTGGCATAATGATCATCCTTCGGACAAGCCACGACGATGATGTTGGGGGCGTTGCGATACATATTCTTGAAGTTGGCATCACGCTTCACCTGCTCAGGATTTTCCTTCTTGAATATCTCCGTGGTACCCTTGATGAAGTCAGGATTTTCCACCACCCTCACAGCCCATGTCTGCTGGTTCATCGCACTAGGCGCATGGATGCCACACTTGGCTATCACCGCCAGTTTCTCGTGCTCCACAGGCTTGTCGAGATACTTGCGGACGGAACGGCGAGCCATGATCGTTTGGATTACCTTATTGGTCAACTCCCCTTTCGTTAATTCCAACGCAAAAGGAAAACCGCCTTGGGTAAACACGCCATTCAACTTGCCATCATCCTTCAACTTTCCTGCATACACCGCCTTCAAAGCATCCATCTTGATATTTACAGAATCGGCTGAAAGATAATTCACAGCAGTTGGAATACCATATGCGCCCTGGTCGGGACTATCCATAGTAACAGACTCATCCCCACTGACATGAAACACCAAGTTTAATGAAGTCATTCCCACCTTCAACTGTCCTTGCCAGTTTCCTATCAAACCCGATTGTGCCTTGCCGAGCGATGGCAGCAACATCAAGCCACAAACCATCCAAGTTTTCAAATTCCCCATATCTTTATCTCCTTATTTTAATATTATATTAGATTCCCGTGCGAAATTACAAAGAAAAACGCAAACACACAAATAAATCTCCCAAAAATAAATGAGCAATCTTTATTTCTATAGCCTTTATCGCAATTAACTACAATACAAGGCTTTTTTGTACTAAAATAAGCTAAAAATATATTTCAAAAGTTGACACATACAAAACTTTACACTATATTTGTCAATAAATTAAAGAAAGTCATGCAAAGTGAAAGTCAGAACATATATAATGCCATCTCGCACAAGGATTATACTGGTCCTGCCATTCAGATGCGCATCTATGACAAAAGCATCGAATTGTGGAACTATGGCCTATTGCCAAAAGAGCTGACACCAGCCAAGCTGTTGCAAAAGCACTCTTCCTTCCCTAGAAACCATAACATCGCCAACGCATTCTACAAAGCTGGCTTTGTGGAATCATGGGGACGTGGATTCAAGAAGATTGCCGAAGAGTTCGAAAAAGCCAAGCTCCCATTGCCAACGATAGAAGAAGAATGTGGTGGCGTGATGGCGGTAATACAACGTAAGACGGTGGATGAAATCATACAAGAACGAGAAAGTAGCGGTAATGTCGGAGAAAATATCGGAAGAAATGTCGGAGACGTGTCGGAGTTCAAACTATCTGAACGCCAAACTATTATAAAAAATATAATTAGTTCAAACCCTACAGTTACCGCCAAACAAATGTCGGAGACTTTGTCGGTGACTTCCAGAACCATAGAAAGAGACTTGTCGGCTATGCAAAAGGCAGGTATTATCAGACATGAAGGAAAAGACAATGCTGGCACTTGGGTTGTCCTCGAACAAAAGAAACAGAAGAGATATGAAAGATAAAAATAATGAGCAAATCGTCTTCGAAATGCTCGAAGAGGTTGCAACAGAAAGTATTGCTGAAGCTAGAAATGCCTACACATACGATGAGATAGATGATTGCTATGTAGAGGCTAAGAAGATTGCGGAAGTGGCAAAGGCGGAACTTGGAAGGGCAATTAAGGCTTTCTATTCCTAACATTTCATAAAAAAAGAGTCTCCCAAGAACAACATTCGTATATTTTAATTATCTTCGCATTTGTATAAACATAATCAATATGAGGTTCATGCCGAGCGTACAAAAAAACAGCGACCATCGCTATGGATGATCGCTGTGATTATAGATGGATGGTATCGCTATACCATAAGGATTCGATTACTAATCCTGAAAAGATTCTTCAAGTAAAGATGCTAAATTACATGAAACAGGAAGATTAGTTCCAAGCATCCCAAGACTCTGAAAACTGATCAAAAGACTCTTCGTCGTCTTCACCAAATTCGAAAGGCTTTGCTTCTGTTTTTTCAGGAGTTGTTGTGCCTGAGATTCCTAACAACAAGGATTTTTCTGTGTCTATACCCACTACCTTGGTAGTAGGCTTTACGTATTTCTTTTTCATCAATATGTTCTTTAAAATATCTTTATTATAATACTGTTGAATAACCAAAAATGAACGATTATCTTATAACGATCTTCTTGCCATTGTGGATGTAAATACCCTTGGTGGTAGGACGATCTACCTTTGTACCATTCAGGGTATAATATGGTGCACGATCTGCATACTGCTGAGCATCAACATCTACGATAGGGCTATCTTCGATACCTGTGGTTTCGCTCTCGTCTTCGAATACCAAACTGAGCTCCTTGGCTGCAGAACTGCCACCATAAGGATGATTAGTCAAGTCGAGGTAGGCTTTGTTCATCGGTACGACACCATTTGAAACGTATATTGCAAAACGGCTCACTCCTATGTCTTCTCTATACTTGAGAGCGTACATGGGCTTGCGTTCCCCTTTACTATTGGTGGGTCTTACATAAGTAGGTATTGGGCATCCTACGAGCCAGTTTTTCTCACCTTCAGAGCCTAAGATATCCGCTCTTTTCTCCTGAGTTTTATATGAGAAATCTCTTTCTCCCATACGATACCAATTGCCATCCTCGACATAATTTTTGTCACCCTTTACCTTATATAATTGCACGATTGCTCCTACATATTTATCTTGTTTTTTTCCGATACGTGAGGGAACATAACAGTCTAAAGATGTGCCCTTTACACTATTTGGATTTCCCTTATTATATTCTTTGATAATAAAGGCTCCAAGATTGGTTCCGCCAAATTCAGCATCAAAATCTCGACAAATAGAAAAGAACCGATTCTTCTCAGTTATTGGAATAGGAATCTTATAACCATAATACTTCATATCTTTAGTCCACTCTTCTCCGTAATAGTTTTTATCGAAAGAAGTCTTCTTGACATAAAGATTGCAAGATATTCCCAAATAATTTAATTCACCAGCATTATTCGGAACAGAGGTGATGGTTGGAGCCTTGAGTGGCATCATAAACAAATCTATGTTGGCGGCAGTTGTACTACCTCCACCTAAGAGAAAAGAACCCACTGAGGTTACTTTGGCGGGGATGGTGAGACTTTTAACTGCTGCATGTCGGAAGGCACCTGCACCAATCTTCTGAAGTGTTGTGGGAAGCACCACGATCTCCATCAAAGAATTATCAAAGCAGTAAGGGCCAAGGCTCTTAATGCCCTTCACTTCATTCTCTACCACCAAGCCTTTGACATTCATATCTTGGTAACCCATTATTGTCGTATACTTATAATTCTCGGGACAATGTATCAGTTCCATGGTTCGCTTGTCGTACAATAAACCGTGATCGGAAGCTTCGTAGTTGGTACCATTACGGAGTACAATACGAGACAAATTACGACAACCAAAACTAAATGAGTATTCCTCATTTGCGTTACCATAGGCATCAAAATCAAAAGGACTACGTACGTCCGCCCATTCAAATTTCTCTAAGGTTTTGGGCAAAATAATGGTCTCGAGCGTATTATTGCCTTGGAACGCAAATTTACCTATCTCTGTTACACCTTCTGGAATAGTAATCTTTTTAAACGTATTACTATTAAAAGCAAAGGCACCTATAGTCTTCAAAACCGACGTACTTCCACCTGTTGCTGTGTAAAAATGTATATCGTTGGTGGATATATTACAGTTCATAAAAGCACCATCACCGATGGTTGTCAAAGCAGAGAAACCCGCAAGGGTGAAAGAGGTATTAAAATTATTAGATTTTCCGCCAGGAGTTGGAGCAAAAGCATACTTGCCGATTGTTTTCAGACTGGCAGATTGTTTATTAAATACCCAACCCTGTAGATTACAATTAGAAAAAGCGAAATCACCTATCTCTGTAATCTTGTTATCATCAAATTTTACATTTTTCAGACCTTTACAGTCCTTAAACAGCCCCTCTGGCAAGACACCATAATTTCCAGAACCTGGTGTTGCTCCAGTAAAGTCAACGCTCTCTAAAGAAGGACAATTGTAAAAAGCATATTTGCCTAAAGGAGTCAATCCTGCTCCTGGATTGGAAGTGTATTTAGGGAAATTTACTTGTTGCAAATAGGGACAATTTGCCATGGCATAGTCTTCAAGACTGATCGACATATACTCATGAATATTATTGTTAGGCAAGTCTATCTCCTTAATACTTGAATTATAAAAGGCACATCCTTCTATATTACAACCCTTCGTTCCATTAAATGCATGTTTGCCTAAATCTAATTTCACCAATTCCGTATTAGCAAACGCATAAGAACCAATTCTGTTAACAAAGACAGAACCGAAATTAACAAAACAGATGGAACTATTCTGAAAAGCATACTTATTAATAGAGATACCAAAACCATCGCAATTACTAATATACAATGTCGTTAGTCCTTTAACATCATCAAAGGCATAAGGAGCTATATTGAGCAAGCTCCCTCCACCATCGAGATAATATGTGCGTTTGCTACCTGTATTTTTATTATCAGGGAAACACAGAAGGGATTTGTACTTCGTATATTTGTCGGCATCATCTTTGCGCATTTCAAACAAAAGGCCGTCTTTTGCAACAAACTTTTCGTTGATCGTTGCTGATCCTGGTTTATAGTAATCAGCATTGAGGAACTCTGTAAGACCAGAAATGCCACAGAAGGCAGTCTCGTCGATGGTTTCGAGACTTGCAGGTATAACTAATTTTGTAAGTCTGCAACCAAAGAAAGCATAAGGACCAAAACTCTTAATACCATCAAAAACAACGTTAGTAAACTTTGCTGCAGGTGGACAGCAAATCAACTTAGAACCATCCTTGGATAAAAGAATCTGATTGTGCCATTCAGAAAGAGAAGAGTTTTTGGAATCTACATAGAAATATTGAAGATTTGGCAAATTGACAACTCCTTTGGAATGATCATAGTATTTTATTTCATTTCCACTTTCATCTGTAAATTTATCAGTACTAAAAGGATTATAAAGTCTAAACCTATCTACCTTAGACGACAACTTGATAGTAGTGATAGTGGGATAGACATCAGAGCCTTTTATATCAACCCCTTTGACTCTATAAGTAGTACCATCTATCGTAACAGTCTCCGGTATAATCACTTGGGTATTGTCTTTGTTGCCATCTCCATCCACCAATTCGTCTGGAACAAATCCACATACACTCACGCAGCCCTGTAGAAAGGAAAACGCTTCTGTCAAATACAAATCATACGTTATTCCATTTTTCGTTACAGGGAAAGCGGTGTCAGCAAAGGCTGATTTACCCCCCCCATAAAGCAAACAAGCACTAAAAATAAGAATAAAAGATTCTTTTTCAAATTCATGTTTTTTCTTAAGTTAGCATCTCTTACTCCCCTTGAGACCATTTTTATATTAACGAATATGGGAGCAACTTTACTGATGGGTGTGTTGTGTGGAGTGTAGGAAAAAGGATGCGACTTGTACTTCGTCGCATCCATGTAAACAGATAACATACTTAACGCTAATCATCACTCTTACATATACATCATTCTGCACTTCAGTAAGCACATTCATTGGCTTCTGTTGATATTCGCTCTATCACTAAAACTGATTTTCTGTGCTGCAAAAGTACGACTTTTATATTGCATTGATATTTTATTTTCCTCAAAATCATATGTACAAAATGATAAGAGTTAACATTCTATTCGTATTTTCTTCATTTTTAGTCAAAAAGAATACATTCTCCTTCTTTATTTTCAAGTTTTTTGATTTGCTTTTAGCTTTTAACTAAAAAATAGCAAAGCAATATTTGTGTTATTCACGAATAACTTACGTATATTCTTACAATCCTCTTTTAGATACACGGATATTCATTGTGCTACTTATATGGTAGGCTATCGTGAGATGTGAGATAGAAAAGTACAATTGGGAATCCAGCAGCATCCGCCTTAGTAGATGGCATAGGCTGTTCACCTAAGACAGTGAGGCTGCTCGCTTGAAACAGTGAGACTGCACATCTATGACAGCCTTCACACTCCCCTTTGGATTCTAACCATACAGGTAGTTTTCATTTCCTCTTCTTCCCCCTAAAGCTCTTGTTGACCAATGCCGACTCACAGCTCTGGCAGAGAGGCTCGGTGGCTGCGTGATGTCGGAATCCCTCCACCAAGGCTTGGGCACGAGGCGAGGCGAGAATCTCCTCCAACGACTGATGAAAGAGATTGCCGAGGATGACATCGCCATCATGGTCGAGACAACAAGGGACGAGACTGCCATCCGACAACACACCGATTTGCTTAATCAGCGCCTTGCAGAAATACTCCTGCTTCGACTTGCTTGGCGAAGCCTCTAGCTTGCCATCCGACTCCTCCTGCTTCCCATCCGAATCATCAGAAGCTGCTTTTCCTCCCCCACCAGGCCATTCGAACTTCCGGTCGAACTCCAAGTACAGATTGTCGCATAGCCGGAAGCCATCGGGGCGTTCCTTCCAAGGCTTGGGCACGTACTTTTCGATGAGGCGCATCACCTCCTCGTTCTCTCGGTCCATCCCACCTTGGTTCCACAACCGCAGCACCATGCAGGTTCCCTTCCCGGCAGCCTGAGTGGAGAAGCGCATCACCTGGTCCATATACTCCGACAGTTCGCCCCTGGCATTGCTCTCATGCGAATGGAGCGACAACTGAATCTTGTGCGGAAGTGTGTCGAGCAGCGCCATCGCCCGATGCAAGAGCGTGCCATTCGAGGTCAGTACGGTCTTGAATCCCTTCTCCCTTGCCATCGTAATAAACTGAGGCAGAAGGGGATGCAGCAGCGGCTCGCCCATCAGATGGAAATACAAGAAGCATACCTTGCCACGCACGCGGTCGGTGAGAAGGTCGAACTCCTCCTCACTCAACTGCCGTCTCTTCCGATGATGCTTCGGACAGAAATGGCAGTCCAGATTACAAGTATTTGTGATTTCTATGTAACAGCGATCTATCATCATACTGCAAAAATAGCGATTTTCGAAACATCGGCAAAGAAAAGCGGTTTTATTTAAATATCTTTAGCTATCCTGCGATTATCTCAACTTTTTGTCGTATATTTGCACACGATTCTAATAAGCATACACCCTAAATGGAGAAATCAATATGAAGATACAACACATTTTGGTAGCCATGATGCTGGCATGCAGTTCGCAAGCACTGGCACAAGAGAGAGCGATGGAGATGAGAGCCGACCGCACCCTGATTTATCCTCAACGCCTCGAGCTCAAGGGAGACGAGACGCTGGGCGACATTCTGGCGATATATCCCGACTTGATGCAAAACGGATTCGACGACATGCTGTCGGGCTACAACGTGAGAATCGACAACGTAGCCATCAATGGCGACATGCGCATCGTGTGCAGACAACTGAAAGCCAGACAAATCAGCAAGATCCAAATCTGTGACAACACCGCCGTCGCCAAGGGTACCGTGGGCTTGGGACGTGTCATCGACATCACCCTCGCCAAGGACAAGAAGGGACTCGACGGACTGGCTGGCGTGGAGGCTGGAACCGACCATCTCGCCGATGCTCATGCCGTGGTGAGAGACAACGCCGCCAAGACCGATGTCATCGCCATCACCTCGTATTCCTATCAAGACTTCGATGATGCCATCACGCAGAAGCAGCATCTCTTCGCCCACATGACCAACTATTTCTCGCCCAAGGACCGCCTCCTGACCTACGTCTCCCAACAATATCAGAACACGAGATCGTATGATGCCAGCGGCAAGGAGAAAGTGCAAAACGAGAAACTTATGGCACGTGCCCTATATTTCCATACTTTCAATGACCAAGGCACGGAGCTCCTGCTCGTAGCCAACTATCAATATGGCAACACCCCTTACACCACCTATATAAATGGTGACGAGCCACTGACCCAAACTCGAAGCGATGCCACCATCTTCATCGTGGAACTCAACACCCCACTCACCAAGAGGCTCGACATGATGGCGGGATGGGAAGGCGACTTCTCCTACAATCATTTCAAGAGAAACATCGGACAAGGCAACACGAGCGACTATTTACGCACTCGATACACCAGTTCCAACAACGACCTTTACCTTCAGTTCAACTACGTAGTGGGCAGTTGGCGATTCACCGTGGGCGACCGTGTGGTGTTCTATCACTATAGCACTCCAGGAGCCAAGAGCACTGATAGAACCAGCACTGACGAGAAATGGGTGCGCAATGACACACGCAACAATATCGAGGTGAGCGCCATCTCCACCCTTGGCAAGCATTCGCAAGCCCAGGCAGCCTATCACCGCAAGTTCATCAACCCATCCTTCGTCATCGACCAAGACCTGTCGTATGAAGACTGGCTCGACATCAAGCAGGGTTTGGTAGCACGATACATCGACGAGACCAAGTTGGGCTACAACTACAGCCTGCGCAATCTCAACTTCTCGCTCGCCGCCTACTATCAGATGATAGAGAACGAGCAGAATCGCTGCCGACTGAATGCCGCCATGTTCTATCGCACAGGCATCCTCGCCCTCTCGGCAGGTGCCAACCTCTATCTCTGCGAGGGCGATGGCAACGACTTCGCCACCTTCCACCTCAACCCTCGCCTCACCTTGCCATGGCAGATGAAACTCAATGTGCAGAACATCTTCACCACCGGTCGCGCCAAACTGAGCCGAGGCGAGGACGTCTATCTCTCCGGTCAGCTCACCAAGCAGTGGGGTGCCCATTGGAATGTCGCTTTGGAATGGCACGACATCTGCTCCAGTCACTATTCAGCAGGTATGGCAACCATGCTATACTTGTTCTAAACAAAAAATCCTCCCTTTCTGAAATGATTCAGAGAGAGAGGATTTTTCATTTATAGCCTCATTGCCTTTTACTCTATCGTCGAAATCGTGACATCCGAGAACTCGTTCATGTAGTCGAGAATCTTCAGCGTATAATTGCCACGTTTCGCCTTGATTTCGATGCTAGCCTCCAGGAACTCCTCCTTGGAGGTGCGTCGGTCTTTCAACTCATAGGAATGCACCTCCATGCCGTCTTGCTTGATGCGCTTGATGAGTTCCTTCACGCTATCACGTGAGGAAGCCGAGAAACTCAACTCGATGGTCGTGGTGCCGAGTTGAGGGATGAAGGCGTTGAGCACCTCCAAGCCCAACAGTACCATCACCGTGGTGACAGCCGCCGCCACATACATGCCCGTACCGCACGCCAATCCTATCGCCGCCGTCACCCAAAGACCTGCGGCAGTAGTCAGTCCTCTTACCACATTCTTCTGAAAGATGATGGTACCAGCTCCCAGGAATCCGATGCCCGACACCACTTGGGCTGCCACACGTGAGGAGTCCTTGAGGTCGATGCCGAATCCATATTGCGATACCAAGCAGAAGAGGGCACTGCCCAAGGCTACGAGGAAGTGGGTACGGAATCCCGCCTCTTTGGCACGATATTCTCGTTCGATGCCTATCGAACCACCCAGGATGAGGGCGAGCGAGAGGCGAATGGTGAGTTCTGTATAAGTTGCATCCATAATGATTTCCTTTCTTTTAGATGAAATATGATGTGTGCAAAAATACGACTTTTCCACGAAATCCACCATCTACTTCCATATTATTTTCATCTTTTGACTTTTTTTCTAAAAAATAATGTAGCATTCTCTGAGAATTCATGTATCTTTGCAGAAATTATAAATGATTAATTGTAAATTATAAATATATTATATGGCAACAGTTGACGACAAGAAGATTATCTTCTCTATGGTGGGAGTATCCAAGATTATCCCACAAAATCAGAAACAGATTCTGAAGAACATCTACCTATCGTTCTTCTACGGAGCAAAAATCGGTATCATCGGTCTCAATGGCGCTGGTAAATCGACCTTGATGAAAATCATCGCCGGACTGGAGCAGCCTACCCAGGGCGAGGTGGTATGGAGCCCAGGCTACTCTGTGGGCTACTTGCCTCAGGACCCTCCACTCGATGAGTCGAAGACCGTGAAAGAGAACGTGATGGAGGGTGTGCAGAAAGTATATGACGCACTCGCCGAGTACGAGGAAATCAACCAGAAGTTTGGCTTGGAGGAATACTATGGCGATCCCGACAAGATGGACAAGTTGATGCAGCGCCAAGCTGAGGTGCAAGACATCATCGATGCTACCGATGCCTGGAACATCGACTCCAAGTTGGAGCGTGCGATGGGAGCTTTGCGCTGTCCTCCAGGCGATTGGTCTGTCACCAATCTCTCTGGCGGTGAGCGCCGCCGTGTAGCCCTCTGCCGCTTGCTCTTGCAGAAGCCAGACGTGCTCTTGCTCGATGAGCCTACCAACCACTTGGATGCAGAGAGCATCGACTGGTTGGAGCAACACTTGCAGCAATACGAGGGTACGGTGATCGCCGTCACCCACGACCGCTACTTCCTCGATGATGTGAGCGAGTGGATTCTCGAATTGGACCGTGGCGAGGGCATCCCTTGGAAGGGCAACTACTCTTCTTGGCTCGACCAGAAGACCAAGCGCATGGAACAGGAGGAGAAGAGTGCCTCTAAGCGTCGCAAGACTTTGGAGCGAGAGTTGGAATGGGTGCGCATGGCACCGAAGGCTCGCCAGGCAAAGGGCAAGGCTCGTCTGAACTCTTACGAACAGATGCTCAACCAGGAGCAGAAGGAGCGTGAGGACAAGTTGGAAATCTTCATCCCGAACGGTCCTCGTCTGGGCAACAAGGTGATAGAGGCACAGCACGTGAAGAAGGCGTTTGGCGAGAAGGTGCTCTTCAACGACCTCAACTTCATGTTGCCTCCTAACGGCATCGTGGGTGTCATCGGTCCAAACGGAGCTGGCAAGACCACCCTCTTCCGCCTCATCATGGGCTTGGAACAGGCAGACGCTGGTACCTTCGAGGTGGGTGAGACCGTGAAGCTCGCTTATGTCGATCAGCAGCACAAGGACATCGACCCGAAGAAGACTGTATATGAGGTGATTTCCCAGGGCAACGAGACGATTCGCATGGGCGGTCGTGACGTGAATGCCCGTGCTTACATATCTCGCTTCAACTTCTCTGGTACCGACCAAAGCAAGCTCTGTAGCGTACTCTCCGGTGGTGAGCGCAACCGCCTGCAGTTGGCCTTAGCCTTGAAGCAGGAAGGCAACGTATTGTTGCTCGATGAGCCTACCAACGACATCGATGTCAACACCTTGCGTGCCTTGGAGGAAGGTTTGGAGGCATTTGCCGGTTGTGCAGTGGTGATCAGCCACGACCGTTGGTTCCTTGACCGTATCTGTACCCACATCCTAGCCTTCGAGGGCAATGGCGAGGTATTCTTCTTCGAGGGAAGCTATTCGGAGTATGAAATCAACAAGGCGAGAAGACTGGGCGATACCGAAATCAAGAAGGGTCGCTATCGCAAGTTGATGGAAGAATAATTTGATTCTTTAAGCACATTAGAAATAGGCACGGATTACAGAGCGTAACCCCGTGCCTATTTTTGTTTGCACATACCTTTTTTATTATATAGTTAGTATTTTGCTATTTTACAATTTCCTCCAACTCCGCAAAATCATCAATGATGTATTCCGCATTCTTCAGTTCCTCCCTAGTGGCATTGCCATAGGTGACGGCGCAAGCCTTGGCACCAGCATTGTGAGCCATATCCACATCATACGTCATGTCGCCCACCACCAAGGTATCGGCGAGCATCTGCTCCATGGATGACTCGATGGAATGCCCCGCCTCAGCACTTTGACAACGGATGTTCTCCAAAGCCTTCAGCACCATGTCGGGAGCTGGCTTCACGTTCGCCACACTGTCGCCTGCCACAATCGAGGAGATGCAATTCTCTATCTGCATCTGCTTGGCATAACCGAAAAGGGAGTCGCTGCCACGACTGCTGGCGATGGCTAGCACATAACCCTCCTGATGCAAGCGATGGATGGTCGCCAAGACGTGAGGGAAGGGTTGCACGATGAGGTGCTGCTTGTTCTCCTCGAAAATATCACGATAGGTCTCCGCACATGCCATGCCTTCCTCGGCACTCATGCCGAAGAGCTGCACGAAAGCCTCATCCAGGCGAAGTCCGATGGTGGCGGCACACTCCGCCTCACTCTTCACCTGCAGATGGCGCTGGCGCATCGTGTCTTGCAAGGTCTTCACGATCAACGCTTGCGAATCTCCTATCGTTCCGTCAAAATCAAATATAATGTATTTCATATTCATCAATTTATTTAGAGAAGTTAAGTGGGCGTGAGCTCAGCAACATTAGAAGATGGCTCGCTTGGGCTTGCCCGTCTCCGTCATCGGCAACTGGTCGAAATGGAGATATTGGCGAGGCACCCAGTACTTGGGAAGCACTTGACGACAGATAGCCTCCACATCCTCTAGGTCGCTAGACTCGGTGACGAGCACGGCTATCTCTCCAAACTTTTCATCCTTCTTCTTAGCTAATAGAAAAGGGGCGTCAAGATGCTGACGGAGCAAGTCTTCCACTTCCTCTATCTGTATTTTGATACCTCCGCTGCATATCACATTGTCCTTCCTGCCCTTGATGCGGAAGAGGACGTGAGGGGAAGAGGTTTTCAAGGAAGAGGATGCATCCGATGAATGGGATGAGGTTTCTTTCTGCTTGATTTCGGCGATGTCGTTGGTAACAAGCGGTTCACTGCAAACCAAGGGGGCATCAATGACGAGACATCCCTCACCATTTAGGCTCACCCCGACACAGTCGAAAGGTTGATACCACTCGCTCGCCTCCTCACCATTCAGACGGCGAAGGGCTATATGGGAAAGCGTCTCGGTCATGCCGTAGGTACTCCAAACCGCACCCGGCAGACGGCGCAACTCTGCCGCCAAAGCATCGTCGATCGCCCCGCCCCCGATAATGAGGTGTTTGATGCGGCTCAGTCGCTCCCGCTCCCGTGGCACTTTTAGGGAGTTATAAACTTGCATCGGAACCATCGCCACGAAGTCGAAGAGGAAGTCTTTCGCCACACTGCATTCTTCAAACGAGCATTCTTTCGGAAGCCCATTCTCGATAGCATCGAAATCCAGTCCCACCATCTTCGCCATCGACTCATCCGACAAGGGATGTCCCGAAGGTTTCACGGAGAAGAGTCGAAGCTTTCGCTCGACGCTCCTCACCACCATCATCTTGCCGGCGATATAGCCGAGCGACATACAGAGCAAGGCTGTATTGCCCGGACGCAAGCCCAAGAAGTCGCAAGTGATATGGGCAGAGTTGAGCATTCGCTTCTTCTCCACCCACATCGGCTTCGGCTTGCCGGTCGAACCACTGGTATGTACGAGGAGGGTCTCGCCAGGCGAGTTCCACTCCTGCAAGAAATCATCTATCGACATCATCTGTCAACCTTCATATTCTTTAGAACCTTAACATTTGGATTCTTCACTCTTCATTCTTCACTCTTCATTTCTAACAAGTTTGTCACCTCTGATTTCGAGCGGCATAGGGATGTTGTCGGTGAAGAGTTGTCCAGTGCCCAAGCCTTGCGGCATCTTGACATCGGGACCATACATTCGGGCACAGAAGAGGGCGATGGCATTCAAGCCCACGTTGCTCTCCAATGCCGACGTAATCCACGAGCCGATGCCTCGCTGCTCAGCCAACTGTATCCACTCCTGGCATCCATACATTCCACCATGGAGCGATGGTTTGAGGATGATATACTGCGGACGGATGGTATCGAGCAAAGCCTCCTTCATAGAGCGCACGTTGACACCAATGAGCTCCTCGTCGAGGGCGATAGGCAACGGACTCTCCCGACAGAGTTCCGCCATCTTGCGCCACTGGTGCTGCTTGATGGGTTGCTCTATCGAGTGGATATCGTACTGGGCAAGTGCCTCCAGTCGGCTCATCGCATCTTCTGGCGAGAAACCGCCGTTGGCATCCACACGCAGTTCCACCTGTTCCTTATTATATACCTCACGGATGCGCTTGATGAGGTCGAGTTCCTTGAAGAAGTCGATGGCACCAATCTTCAGTTTGACACAATGGAAACCAGCCTTCAACTTCTCTTCCAAGCGAGCCAACATTTCCTCGTAAGTGCCCATCCACACCAGTCCATTGATGGTGATACCCTCCTCGCCACGAGCAAAGGGAGAGTCGTAGAGCGAGACGAGATTCTGAGCCCAAGCAGGCACGGCAATGGTGCCCTGCCCCGCAGCATCGCCATGGGTAGCCAGCAGATGCTTGCATCGAGCCGCCTCGAAGAAGGAAGCGAAAGCCGTCTCCAGTCCGAAGGTGATGCTAGGGTACGCCCGAATCATATCGTAAGGGATGCGTCCCATCTGCTCCACCATCTGGCATATCTGTCTGAGCGTCACCTCATACTCTGGCTTGGCATCACAACTGAGGTCGGGCAGTGTGGCGCACTCCCCCACTCCCTCCACACCGGGAGCCTCATCCGAGGTGAGATGCAAGTAATAGCTATGTCGAGTGGTATAGACTCCGCGAGACGTACCAGCAGGTTGCTTAAAGTGGAGCGTACGCTCCGAAATGCTAATCTTATACATTTCTATTTTCTCTTCATTTCATAAAGGTCCTTGCGACGATCGCGCAAGTTTCTCACCGCACCGTATGTATGCAACTCATTCAGGAGATTGAGATCGACATCCGACACGAGAATCATCTCGGTATTCGGTGTCGCCTCCGATCTCTTGCCATCATTAGGGAAGGCGAAGTCGCAAGGCGTGAACACGGCACTCTGAGCATACTGGATATCCATGTTGTGAACACGAGGCAAGTTGCCCACGCTACCAGCTATCGCCACATAGCACTCGTTCTCGATGGCACGAGCCTGGGCGCAAACCCTGACACGAGAGTAGGCATTCTGCGTATCCGTCATAAACGGCACGAAGAGGATCTGCATGCCATCCTCTGCCATCAGACGAGACAGTTCAGGGAACTCCACATCGTAACAAATCACGATACCTATCTTACCACAGTCGGTGTCGAAAGTCTGGATATGGCTGCCGCCACTCAGACCCCAGCACTTCTGCTCATCAGGTGTCACGTGAATCTTCTCATACATATCCACGCTACCATCTCGGCGACAGAGGAAGCCCACATTGTAGAGTGCACCATCCTCCTTGACGTATGGCATACTGCCGGTGATGATATTGATGTTGTAGCTGATAGCCAACTCACGGAATCGGTCGCGAATCTCATCCGTGTATTGCGCCATCTTGCGGATGCTCTGCGCCTCGCCGAGGTCGTTGAACTTCGCCATCAATGGAGCATTGAAGTACTCTGGGAAGAGGATGAAGTCGCTCTTGTAGTCGGACACGGAATCGACGAAGAACTCCACCTGCTCGAAGAGGTCATCCACCGAGGCGTAAGGACGCATCTGCCACTGCACCAATCCGATGCGCACGGTAGGCTTGCGATCCACATAGCTGTCTGTAGGTGGCTGATAATAGATGTTATCCCACTGGAGCAAGGTGGCGCAGTGTTCACTCTCCTCGTCGCTAGGCAAGTAGTTGCGGATGACACGGCGCACATGGAAGTCGTTGGACAACTGGAAGGTGAGCACTGGGTCGTAGATCTCACGGTTGCGCACCTTCTCGATGTACTCCTTCGGACGCATCTGGTCGGCATACTTGTGATAGTTAGGGATTCTGCCGCCAAACATGATGGCCTTCAGATTGAGTTTCTCACACAGTTCCTTGCGATACTCGTACATACGGCGAGCCAGGCGCAAGCCACGATAGTCGGGATGGATGAACACCTCGATGCCATAGAGGATGTTGCCATGAGGGTTATGGGTGTTGAAGGTCTCGTTGCCCGTGACCTGGGCGTAGGTGTGGTCGCCTTTCACCATGTCATAGTTGACGATGATGGAGAGGGCGCAGCCCACGATCTTGTCATCCACAATGATGACCACTTGGCCTTCAGGGAAGATAGTAATGAGTTTCTTGATCTGTGCACGAGTCCAGAAGACATCGGAGTCGGCATAGATACGCTTGAATGACTTAGCCAATTGGTCGTAATCCTCCATGTGGAGGTTACGCAAACCCACCTTTTCGATTTTACGAGTTGGTTCCATAATACATATCTTTTTATCAAAAATGAAATTCGAGGGCAAAATTACTATATTTCGATTGAAGGACAAAAGAAAAAGAGCAAAATCAAGAGATAAAACGATAAAATAAATATGTTTTTCAGAATTTATCGCCCTTTTCTTGATGGAGTGTTCCGTTTTTTTATTACTTTTGCAGCCCGAAAAGAAATCGACTATTCGTAATAGGAACGAGAAAGAAATCATTCGATAAAGTAATCAACAATGGAAATGAAGAGCAGTAATCAAGTGAAAGGATTTGCGGCTGGCATCATCGCCGCAGTTTGTTATGGCACCAATCCACTGGGCACGTTAGAACTCTACAAGGACGGTTTCTCGTCTGGTTCGGTGCTCACCTATCGTTATCTCTTGGCAGTAGTGATGTTCGCCATCGTACTGTTGTTTCGCCGAGAGCATTTCGGCATCAAATGGGGTCACGCCATCCGCCTCGCCTTCCTAGGCAGCATGTTTGCCCTCTCCTCCACCACGCTCTACGTGAGTTTCCACTACATGGCAGCCGGCATCGCCAGCACCTTGCTCTTCGTCTATCCCATCATGACAGCGGTGCTGATGACCGTCTTCTTCCATGAGAAGGTGACGTGGACGACCAGCCTCGCCATCCTGCTCGCCGTATCGGGCGTGGGATTGCTCTACCAGGGCGATGGCAATGAGAAACTGAGCACGGCAGGCTTTGCCCTCGTGATGACATCCTCGCTGCTCTATGCGCTCTACATCATATCAGTAAACCGATGGAACACCACGATGTCGAACGTGAAGTTCACCTTTTGGATATTGGTCTTCGGACTCCTCACGGTAGTGATTTTCACAGCCATATCGGGCGAGAGTTTCCAACTTCTCCAGACACCTAAACAATGGCTCTGTGGCTTGCAGTTGGCATTGTTGCCGACGGTACTCTCCCTCTTCTTCATGACCATCTCCATCAATCTCATCGGCAGCACGCCAGCCGCCATCATGGGAGCCTTGGAACCAGTCACCGCCGTCATCATCGGTGTGTTCGTCTTCGGCGAGAGTTTCACTTTCCAACTTGCCATCGGCATCGCCGCCATCCTGGCAGGTGTCACGCTGATTATCGCAAGGAAGAAAGGATAAAAAAAAGTCCCGAGGTTTTTGGAAAAATGTCCCGAGGTTTTTGGAAATTCGTCCCGAGGTTTTTGGAAATTCATCGGGAGGTTTTTCTAAACACGAAAGAAGGTGTGTCTAGGTCAATCCTGGGCACACCTTCTTTTTGTAGGGTATAATCGATATTTCTGAAATTTACTTCAATGTAAACTTATGAGAGTGGAGCATCTCCTTAGGATCGAGTGCCTTGTCGAGTTCTTCCTTGCTCATGATGCCCTGCTCTATCACGATGTCATATACCGAGCGACCTGTGGCATGCGCCTCCTTCGCCACCTTGCTACTTTTCTTATAACCAATGATAGGATTGAGGGCGGTCACGATGCCGATGCTGTTCTTCACCATCTCATAGCAACGCTCCTTGTTCACGGTAATGCCCAAGATGCACTCTGAGGTAAGGGTCTCGATGGCATTCTTCATCCACGTCAAGCTCTCGAAGAGGCTCTCGGTGATGATAGGTTCCATCACATTTAGCTCCAACTGTCCTGCCTCTGCCGCAAAGCTGACGGTGGTATCATTGCCGATGACCTTGAAGCAAACCTGATTGGTCACCTCTGGGATAACTGGGTTTACCTTACCCGGCATGATAGAAGAACCAGGAGCCTTAGGAGGCAGATTGATTTCGTTGAGACCACAACGAGGACCGGATGCCATCAAGCGCAAGTCGTTGCAAATCTTGGAGAGTTTGACGGCGAGTCGCTTCAATGCTGATGAATAGCTCACGTAAGCACCAGTATCAGGAGTAGCCTCCACAAGGTCGGTAGCAGTGACAAAGTTCTCGCCTGTGAGTTTGCTCAGGTTGGCAGCACAAAGCTTGGCAAAACCCGGAACGGCATTCAACCCCGTACCGATGGCTGTGCCACCCATATTGATTTCGTGCAAGAGTTTCACGTTGCGCTCCAAGTTGACGATTTCCTCCTCCAAGTTGTTGGCATAGGCATTGAATTCCTGTCCGATGGTCATCGGCACGGCATCTTGTAGCTGGGTACGTCCCATCTTGATGGCATCGGCATACTCGTCAGCCTTATATCTGAAGGCGCTGATGAGTCCCGTCAAAGCTCCCACCAAGTGAGCGTTCATACGGATGAGCGCCAAGCGAATGGAGGTAGGATACACATCATTGGTACTCTGACCGCAGTTGCAATGGTCGTTAGGAGAGCAATATTGATACTCGCCCTTCTCGTGTCCCATGATTTCCAAGGCACGGTTGGCGATGACCTCGTTGGCATTCATATTGACTGTGGTACCAGCACCACCCTGCACCATGTCAATAGGGAAATTCTCATGCCATTTGCCGTCGATGATCTCACGGCAAGCCTGGGAGATGGCTCCCGAAATCTCGTCATTGATGACACCGAGGGAATGGTTGGTCTCGATGGCAGCCAACTTCACGTAAGCGATAGCGATGATGAAATCAGGATTGTCAACCATCGTCTTGCGTGAGATATGATAATTGTTGATACCACGCTGTGTCTGCACACCATAGAGTGCATCAGCAGGAACTTTGAGTTCGCCTAAGAGGTCGGACTCTACTCTAAATTTCTTCTCGTCATTCATAATTCATCAGGTTGATAGTTCATAAATATGGTGAGTCACCTCATAATGAATGCCATCATGGATGGCTCACGCTGCAAAGATACAAAATATAATGATTAGTCGAGTCAAAAAATCATCATAATTTTTATAAGATATCGATTTCTTAGAAAGCCGTGGCAAATAGCCAGATATTCAGCACCGTAACGATTGCCGACAAGAAATAGAGCCACCACTTGGTGAAACGATGGTTGACATAATCACCCATCACTCGACTATTTGACGTGAGCCAAACTTGAAGGAACATCGTAAAAGGCAATTGGATGCTCAATACCATCTGCGAATAAAGCAAACCCTTGAAAGGATCGCCCACGAAGAAGATGACGAGCAAGGCTAGACCCAAGGAGAGACAGATTCCCACAATGGAATGGGCATCCTTGGCATAATACTGCTCGCCAAACATTCCAGAGAAGATACAACCTGCCGCCATACCACTGGTGATCGTACTCGAAATGCCCGCCAAGAACAAGGCGATGGCAAAGATGTTGGCGGCATTGTTGCCCAAGAGAGGCGTGAGGAGAGCCTGAGCCTGAGAGAGGTCATCCACTACTTGATGAGAAGAGAAGAAGGTGGTGGCTGCCAAGATAATCATCGCACTATTGATAGCCCACCCCACGAGCATCGAGAAGAGGGTATCGAAAAGTTCAAACTTCAAGGCTCGCTCGATACTGTTTTTGTCTTTCTTATTAATTTGTCGACTCTGCACCAACTCGCTATGCAGAAACAAGTTGTGCGGCATCACCACCGCTCCCAGTACCGACATCACGATAAGCATGCTGCCCTCTGGGATGCTAGGCACCACCCACCCTTGCGTGGCGGCAGGCCAATCTATCCTAACCAAGAAGAGCTCATAGATAAACGACAAGCCTATCATCGAGACAAAGGTAATGATGAGCCTTTCGATGCGCTTATAGGAGTTGGTAAAGAGGAGGATGAGCACGGCTGCCGTAGAGAGCAGTGCGCCCCATACGATAGGGATGCCAAAGAGCATTTGCAAGGCGATGGCTGCCCCAAGGATTTCGGCAAGCGAAGTGGAGATGCTTGCCATGAAAGCCGTCACCAATATCGGTCTGCCTATCCAATGTGGCGCATATTTCTCCGTAGCCTCGCTGAGGCACAATCCCGTGACGATGCCCAAGTGAGCCACATTATGTTGCAAGGCGATGAGCATGATGGTGGAGAGCGTAACCACCCAGAGCAGCACATAGCCGTATGATGAACCAGCGGCAAAGTTGCTCGCCCAGTTGCCTGGGTCGATGAATCCCACGGTAACGAGCAGTCCAGGTCCGATATTCTTGATGATGTCGATAGCCCCGAATGTCTTCGGTTTTCCCTCATTGCGCAGTATTTCTATCAGATTTTTCATATTTCACCTTTTTAATGGGGTTATTGTCATTGACCAGGATTCTCCAAAGTAGGAATCCGTTGCAAAAATAGCCTTTTTTATTGATATGACAATCCTCAAACTCCAATAAAAGCAAGAAATAGTAGGCAAAATACCTATTTATGAGGAAGAATTGGCAAATAATCAGAAGATTTTCTGCAAAATATTTGGCATTATCCAGAAATGCACTTCATATATTTCAATCCCACCAAAAAGTCCATACTGTTGATTCCTTAATTGTAGCTGCAAGTGTTGTTAGGTTGTCTCCTTGCAATACTGCATCCTCACAATACCCCATGTGTTCTTCTGCTACAGACATCGTATTATCAGTCACTGGCTTTGGCAAATAGTACTGTATCATATCGTTAGAAAAATGAGCAGCAACAGCCCCATATTTCTCATACCAATACTTTGCCACAGCCATCTGTTCATCTGTATCAGGGCATTCATTCCAACCACCAAAAGGAATATAAGCAAATACTTGCCATGGCTCTTTTACCGGGACCTCAACAAGATAAATATTGCTCCCATCAGCAAAATCAAAATCATCAATTGGATTGACCGCATCTTCGGTACCTACCACTTCATCTTGCCAATCATCATTATCTTCTTGATAATCTTCCTTGATTGTGTTGAAGCGTTCACGAAGAAAAGCCTGCCCATCATCATAGTTTCTGCTCAACATTTCAGCCTTCCACTCGTTAAACTTCTCATCGTCATAACATGCAGTCGCATCAAGACTATCATAAAAGCAAGTATCAGTATCAATCAATACAGGAAAAAAGCCCTTTAGTTTTCCTTCCTCATAAGCATCTAACCACAATTGTTTAATGTCAGCTGCACGTTCATCAATTGGAGTTATTTTGCAACCGTGAATATTGCCTTCAAATAAAGGCTGGTCCAAAGAAGGCTGTTCCGACAGATATTCTTCAGCATTCATGAATTTCATGTTATGATATGAAATCACATACAGTCTTACCAACTTAAAGAATCTCCAAGCTATAAACACAGCAACAATTATAGGTACATAAGAAGTATGCTCCCCCATTGTAATTCGTGCTACTATCAATCCTACAACCAGCACAAGCACGCAACCCCATATAACAAGTTGCTTACGAAGGATACGGCACACCCCCTGCCAATCATCAGACTCTATGAGGGCATTTAATTCATCCCCCATTTTATTTTCCACTTTTTTCTTTCTTTTGTATAAGAAGACGAAAATAGCAACTACTAGTACAAGAAGTGCGATAAATAATATTTGTGACATAACATCTAAGATTTGATTTATATATGAGAACTAACTTTAGTTCACCTTTTTCTCCCTATCCTTCAATATCGCCGCCATATTGTCGGCAGCCCAATCTACGAGATTATCCACGATAGGTATCAGGGATTGGGCACGAGGGGTGAGGGAGTACTCCACTCTAGGTGGTACTTCGGCATACACTTGGCGCAGGATTAAGCCATCCTCCTCCAAGGTACGCAGGGTACTGGTGAGCATCTTCTGCGAGATGTCGGGTATCAATTTGCGCAGGGCATTGAAGCGGAGAGGCTCAGCCTGATGTTTCTCCAACATGAAGATGACAAGCATCGACCACTTGTCGCAAATGCGAGCCAACACATTACGTATCGGACACTCTGGAAATATCGGTTCTTTAATTGCTTTTGCCATAATTATGACTTTCAATACAAATACTTTTAATTCTTTCATTATCAATATTAGGCTACAAAAGTAACTAACTTTCCGTTTATCTCCAAATTTCCATCGTTAATGTAGGTTAAACTTCAATTTTTCATCTCGCTCTATATCAGCAATAGTTACCTCCAAGTAACTATCTTACCTTTTGGTGCCTTCTTGTGGGAAAGAAATATTTGTAGTACTTTTGCATCGCAATTCAAGAGAATGCTTTCTATGAGATGGCATTCTGATGAAAAACAAGAATAAGTATAACAAACATAAAACATTAGAACAAGATGAAAGAATCAAAGATGATCACTAAGGCAGCTAACTTTACTGCTGTTGATTTCGGTAAGTTGAATGAGATCAAGGACTATACCCTCCAGTTGGGTCCTGAGGTTACTATCCCTGGCAAGGTATTCGGCGGTCAGGCAGTGAATGCCACTGGCGGTGAGTTCTCATTCCAGAGTTTTGCTCCTGGCACAGAGACAGGTTTCCTCCACACCCACAAGAACCATGAGGAGCTCTACTTCTTCCTCGGTGGCAAGGGCGAGTTCCAGGTAGATGGCGAGGTATTTCCTGTAAGCGAGGGCAGCGTAGTAAGAGTAGCTCCAGCAGGTCGCCGCTCCGTGCGCAACAATGGCACAGAACCTCTCTTGATGCTCTGCGTACAGTATCGTAGCGAAACCTTCACTGCTGAAGATGCAGCTGATGGCGTTATCTTGAACGAGAAAGTGAACTGGTAAGGAGATTTCCATCAGATAACAACCGAAAAGGGAGTGCGGCACAGATGAATGCCACACTCCCTTTATTGTTATTATCCCAAATAAACCTTATTGTCATCACCTCAAATACAAGTAGTCAACATTCCTTATCTGGCATTGACAAAGCGATAGCTTATCCTTGCTTTTGGTGCATTCTCTTTCAGCGAGAGTTTGATGCGATAGACATTGTCGTGCCACTGGGTCTTCATGATGCCATCCTCCATCTTCACCTTCTCAACGCTTGCTGATAGTTGCTGGGCATCATACTCCAAGCCTACAGAACTATCTTGCAAGAGGATGCGACCCAACTGACTAGTTGCATCCTTCATCAGCAACTGAGGTTTTCCGTAGGTTATCAGAACGATTTGATTGTCGCTTGCTTGATGACCTTGGCTACCTTTTTTTTGGCTAAGGTCTGCCAACTTTATGGAGTCCAGTTGATACTCCTCTGTCACCTCCACCTCATTCTTCACCCTATCTAGCGTGATGGTGCGCTTCCAAGTGTTCACGCATGCCTGTTCGGGATATGCCTTTGCTAGGTTCAAGCTGAAAGAAGACTGCTGTTCCGTGGCAACATGGCTCACTTGCTCTGCACGATATTGCCTGCCATCCTTCTGCTCGCAGTTGTTGATCATCGGCACGTTGTGATAAGCCGAACGGCAGTTCATCAACTCGAAACGGCGGTTGCTGAATGATAACGAGGTATAGGTATCCCTACCCAAGTCGATGATGACAGGCTTCTGCTGGTAATAGACGATGAAGTTGCCGATGTCATTATGGTTATGGCTCTCGGCATTATTGCCACCCTTGGCAGCAAGAAACCAATCATGATTGCTTGACACCATGATCTGCGAGTTCTCCAGGTAGGCATCCCTCGTATGAGGCTGCACTGGCTTCGTAGCTTGATACTTGCCCAACATGGAAAGCAGCATCAGTTCTCGTCCCAACTTAGGATAATTGCCTGAACGCAGGAAGAGCATGGAAGGCTTTTCGAGGTAGTCGAACGTCTTGCCCACATATGCAGCCAACTGCTTCATCGGCTCATTGCCCAAATACTCGCCATAAGGGAATAGGATATTGATATTAGGAACGTTATGCGCCTGGGCATCCGAGAAATTGACGAAGTTGAGGTTGTCGATATACATGGTGGTGATAAACTTGCCCATCGCCTCCACCTTCTTGCGCTGTGCTGCATCAAGAGATACGCGAGCCTCCTCAGGGGCGAACTGCATAAAGAAGAGCGACTCGAAGAAGCTGGCTCCGGCGCAGTCCCAATAGCCCACGCCTTCCTCGCAACCACCATCATCAGGATAGCCTTTGAGAAAGGTTCGCAAACATTGCTTGACACCCTCAAAGGCAGCCTTGCATTCACCATCTAGGCTATTTTCTCCCTTCTTTTGGGCTTGCCCACAGATGAGCACGGTCTGCAACCAGTTGGCAGTAATCCAAGTATTCCAGTTGTTGGCATTGTGCTTCCAGCCTTGTTTCTCATACAAGGTAGGATGTAGGAAACGGCGTTCTATCTCCTTGCGCACACTATCGCAAAGACCTTTTTCTTTATTGTCTATCTGCTTGTCAAGCATATAGAGTGTCCAGGCAAGCATATCGGAAGTCTCGGCATTGAAAAGATCTACGGGTTGGATGCCTCGTTCGGGCTTTGCCTTCGGATAATGAGCTGGGATGCCCCACCATGGTTCTTTCTCCATGAAATAATGCAATCCACGGCAGATGGAAGGCAGGAAGCGTCCCTTGCCCTGCATAATCTCAGCCATCACCAAGCAGACGAACTGCCTACGGATGCCAAAGCTCATCTCCTCGTAATGCGTGCGATTGCCAGTGGTACGGAACTCTGCGAACACCTCATTGGGAATCGCCTCCCATGACATGCTCACACAACTATCACCCAAGCGGATATAGTCCTTGCGCATCGCCTCCGGCACCTGTTTGCGCCAATACTGATCGCCCGCCTTAGGGAAGGGAGCAAAACAAGCCTGAACGGTTGTCGTCTTCCGCCTAGCCCACACTGGAAGTATTGAAAGTAGCAGGCACAGCATCATCAAAATTCTTGTCCTTTTCATTGTTTTCTTTATTGTCTCGTCATTTTTGCCTGCAAATTTACATAATAATCTTTTAAACTAAGGGAAATATACATCAATATTTAGGCAAATATTCAACAAAGACTAATGAAATGAACCTTTAGATGCTAGATTTTCTCTATCTTTCGCCAAAACTTCCAGAATCATTTCACCTGTGGACCCAAGTATGATTTCTCGACTCCTCCCCAATCCACGATGACTTTCTGAATCATCATGCCGGCATCACCGCAGATGAAAGACAGCAGATGAGATGACTTTGCTGGGTCAATGGTGAACTTCATCTGGGTGACGGCACCATTGCGAAGCACCTGGTTCTTCCAAGTCAAACCATATTCCTTAAACTGGTTATCAAATACCTGCGGCGTACATCCATCTACAGAAACGCCAATCTTGGTGGCCTTTCCCTTATAGATTGGGAAGAAAGGAACCGTATAGAGTGTAATCTCCACTTGGTTGCTAGCAATGGCAGGCAAGCGATACTCTATTCTATCGCCATGGATGTTGGTAGCATCGCCACCCTTGTCTGTTGGGCGACCGAGCTGAACGACCTCCCAATCATAGCCCAAGCCTTTCACCAAGTTGATTTGATTACCACCCTTTTCCACCTTATTTATATATTGGCTCAAATCCACCACATCATATCGGTCGGAATCAGCAGCTTTATTCGCTGTCAAATCTACAGGAACCTCATCTACATCTTCCGTGACATTCACCTTTGGCATCTTGTGAGACAAAGAGCACCAGGCTGGAGCCATATTCATCATGCCATTCCACTTTCCACCGAGAAGAGAGTTAAATTCATTGTTCAAGGTGGCGATACTATCGTATGCCTCACGAGACTGGCGAGCCGCCCAGTTGGCCTCTGCAGTCTTTCCCTCAGCAAACAATTCGTGATTGAGCTGCGCCATCAGGAACTTACGGTTCATTTGGTAAGAAGCCATCACTGGATGTCCCAACAACTCGAAGAAGGCATCTCGCTGTGCCTTAGGAAGTTCACTCATCAAGGACTTCACGTTGTTGGATAGGTTCTCATAATCACGGAGTCGGCTCTGAGCCTCACCATAGTTTTGGAAAGAATACTCCGTATCTTTCAAACCTGTATATTCTTTCTTGTCCCATTCACGCTCCCAACCCATAAACTCAGGCTTTCTGCTCCATGCCAAGCGATAGTAGGAATCGAGGATATTCTGGAAGCGGTTGGTATAAGCCTCACCGAATACAGACCCCAAGAACTGGCTCTGATGATGGTTGATGGTGTTGATATCATAACCATCCACATTCCAAGCCAAGTCGAAGAAGGTCTTGATGCCTAGCTCCATTGGTTTGATGTCGCCCACATTGAGTAACCAATATCGGTCGGCACCTGTATGATAGGCTTTCATCAACTCTTCGTACATCAGTACAGGCGGTGTGGTATTGAGCCAAAGATAATCGTGGGGTGCACCTAAATAAGATAGGTGATAATACACACCAGCTCCACCCTTTCGCTTCTGTTCCTGAGGATTGCTCACGCGCTTCATGTAACCATAGTTGTCATCCACCCATACCAAGGTGATGTCATCTGGCACTTGCAAGCCATTCTCATAGACATCCATCGCCTCCTTGTAAGGGATGTAGATTTGAGGAATGTCCTTGATATTCTTCTTGATGTGGTGGTAAGAAGCGTGCGCTGGTCGGCGATGACCTGCCCTATCAACTGGGTCTGTTGGTCGATTGGCAACTTTCCTCTCAACCCTGCATCGTGCAAGCCACGCATACCCATCGTATAGATATTGTCGAAGCGAGAAGCCTCAGCGAGTCGATTGTTCCATTTCTTTTGGATGCCCTGAGGATTGGTGGCATAGTTCCAGTCGCCATCTCTCTTCACATTCCACTCCCACTTGGAGGCGGTATTGATGAGTAAAGGCTCGCAATGAGAGGTGGTAATCATGATGCCGAAAGAATCTGCCACCAACTTACTCTCTGGATGAGAATAAAAAGCACCCGTACATTCGTGCATGGCAGGTCCCAGCATATTGCCCTTGAGGCGAAGAATCAACTCACACACCTTGGCATAGGTCTTAGAACCGATGTCACCCAAATCTTTCTCATAGTTCTTGGAAGACCAAGGTTTCAATCCCCAATCCTCATCGTTGATAAAGAAGCCGCGATACTTGACTGAAGGTCTCTTGGAAACCTCCTTACCAGAAATCCAAACTTCCTTCTGCTGCTTCACAGGGATGTCAGTCCACCAATAGAAAGGTGACACTCCCATCTTCTCAGAGATATTCAGAATACCGTATGCCGTACCTCGCTTGTCGCTACCCGCTACCACGAGAGCCTCATCAATACCTTTGGCAGGATTCTTCACCACTTGGATGACATATTGCTCCCATCCATTAGCGATGGCTTTAGCGTTCAGTTTTCCTTGTTTCACCAGTTTGTCGATGAAAGGTGAATTGCCCAATGTACCAAAAAAGATCATACGTTTTCCACTGACCTTCTTCGAGAAATTCAGAGAAGGTTTCTTACTAGTCACTCTCTCCACATCATCAACAAACATGGCTGCAGCTTTCTTGACTACCGTTGCTTCTGTAGGAGAAACAAACAAAGGTGACGTTTCCGTCTCAGTCACAATAGGGAAAGCACCGACCACAGCCTTGTTTTCCACCAAGACACCTCCATGAGTTGCATTGACAGGCAACCTTTCCGCCTTTGCTCCCATCAACATCAGAAATGATGCCAATAGCAAAATTAAGTTCTTCTTCATTGTTTAGTCCTTTAGAAATTCTATCAGTAACTATTTTTTATTTCACTACAAACTTCTTACCTTTCTGGATATAGATACCCTTGACAGGGTGAGAAACCTTGCGACCTTGCAAGTCGTAGATGGCTTCGCTTCTAACGCCATTCAAATGGTCTTCTAACTGTGTTATACCGGTCAAGATTTCCTTATCCTTATAGAGAGTCGTCACATCAGAAGCCTCAATGGCATAGTTGTAGATGCGGAAGTCATCATAGATGTGATCGCAGTAAGCATCTGAAGACCACTGAGAGCGACCGAGCCAATTTCGAGTAGTGATTCCCATATCCTTAGGATAGATTTCCTTCTCGTTGACAGCAGCACCAACTTCCTCACCATCAAAATAGACAGCCATGTCCTTACCCTTCTGGGTGATGACAAGATGATGCCAGTCGGTGGTAGTCCACTTGCAAGGCACAGTGAAGTCGAAAGCTCCCTTCTCGCAAGTAATCTTGTACTTTACACCTGTGCTATTGGCTGCTGCAATCATAAAGATACCCGTACCACTACCGAAGTCGAAGATACGTCCCTTACCTCCAGGAATCTTGATCCAAGTAGCAATGGTGAAATCAGAAAGACGGCTCACCGCTCCCTTAGGCAACTCGATGTAAGACTTACTATTCTTCACCAACTTGGCTGCATAACCGCCGTTTCTACCTTCCACGAAAGAAGCATCCTGCAAGAAGGTACCATCATATGCACCCCACTCATCGTAGGAGACGCTTCCCTCGTTCTCATCAAATGCCAAATGCATATACTTACCAGCCTCAGGTGTAGCCTTCAAGATGGAAGAGACGTTGCCTTCGCCAGCCTCGTTGTATGGTTGCACCTTATAATAATAGGTAGTGCCATTGGTCAAGCCCTCATCAATATAGCTAGTACCATCCATCTTGTCTGCCACCACCGTATATGTACCATTCTCCTTGTCAGAGCGCAATAACTTATAATATGTATCGTAAGCAAACTGCCAACGGATGGATGCGCTGTTGGCACCAGCAGAGATTCGCACACCTGTCATATCCTCAGGCTTAGCAAATGACTTGGTCTTCACAGCAAGTACTTGCGAAGCAGGACGCTCAGCAGCACTATTCAGCGAATAAGCACGATAATAATAGGTAGTGTTCGTCTTCAAGTCCTTATCATCGTATGATGTCGTTGTTAAGTTATCGGCAATCACATGATACTCGCCGTTCTCACTCTCGGCACGCTCAATGCGATAAGACTTAGCACCACTCACTGCATCCCAAGAGAGGTGGATGATGGAAGTAGATGTAGCCTCACCCTTCAAGACAGGGGCAGCCACGGCGGCATCACGAGTAAAGGTCTTCTCACGAGAATACTCAGACTCAGTGTCCTTGTAGCTCAAAGCCTTGATGCGATAGGTGACAGTAGAGGTACATGGAATAGCCTCCGTGAAGGTTACCGTCTCACCTGCCTGATAGTCCTTACCTAGCGCCAACTCCTTGTAAGCAGAGAACTCGGTCTCATCATCCATCTTACGCTCCAAGACATACTTCTTACCAGTCTCACCATTGTGGTCATACCATTTGATGGTAATGTTGCGGAAGTCCTTGTCGGTGCTCATCAATGGGAAAGGAGGACAAATCTTCCAATTCTCCCAAGGCTTACTGTCCATCTTGTGATAAGCCAAGGCTGCCTTGTGGTTGGCATACACCTTACCGGCAGGAGTCAACTTGCCACCCAAATTCAAGGCACGGCAATCCTGTACCCAGTCATACTCGAAGTAACGCTCTATCAAATCGCAGTTGTCAAGAGCAGGCAAAGCCTCAGCAAAGAACTTGCGATTCTTCTCTGCATTCTCAGCACTCAATGGACGAGTCACCTCTGTGGTATTGCCATTCTCATCAAGAATAGGATTAGAATCAGCATCACACTTAGGACCCTTGGCGGTAGGCCACCATTCAGTAGTCCAGTTGGCACCATTGTTCCACTCCGTAATCCATACAGGACGTCCCTTGCCGACCTCTGACAAATGCTTGACACGCTCCACCAAACTATTAGCGTTCAAACTATTCTCATAGATATGAGCAACAGCGAAGTCGCAACGATAGCCTAACTGAGTGATGAGATTGAAGAAATCACCATTCCATGCCCATACAGATGTAGGAGCCGGTGAACCCAATCGAAGACCGCTCTTTAGCATCTCAGGCCACATCTCTATGACTTGATCTACAGTACAGTTAGACTGATTCTTATCATTCGGTTCATTACAACCCAGCAGATGGGTAATACCTTTCTTGTTATTGATATCACTCCATGATGGCCATCCCAAGTTCTGTCGGATTGCTGCATACTCGACATCAGGGTCATCACTCTTGCCATTAATATTCCAATTGTAGTTACAGGTGATGTTGAGAAGGTCTTTCTCACCATATCCATTTGCTTTACCTTTCTTGGAAGTCCAGTTCCAACGGAAGACACGGACGAAAGATACGAAGTTCTCCATACCCTCAGGAAGAGCAGATACTTCCAGGTCAGCATCATCAGCGATGAACACACGACTATAGCCCGTACCATTGGCATTGTTAGCTAACGTAGCCATATACCCTTTCTTCAACTTGAAGGAGCGTATCTTGTTGTCCCACTCTCCGAGATTATTATGATAGGTATCTATCTCAAACTCCTTGGAATTGCCTGTGAAGTTCTCTCCATCATACGCCACAAGAGCCTTCTTGTCGTAAGCTTGACCATTCGGGATGATGACAGTACCATTTGCCCACATGGTGATACGGCAATTTCGATTGTTCTCTGCCGCCTGCCCATTCACCTTGACATAGTCGAGATAATTGGCGATTACCTTACTTGGCTTCACATTATCTATATATAGCCAAGCATCATCACCTTGAAGATGAAAGGTGACATCCGTGAAAGGCATACCATCAGTTGTCAAATGCAGATTGGTCTTGCCACTCACTGTGACATCGCTATTGAAGAGGAAACCTTGCTGAATCGTGCCTGCATCACTGAAGTTCAAGGCAGAACGCTCACCAGAAGTTGCTTCTGGAGCAAAGGCACCAGTGGCATCGTATGTAGCCGACTCCACCTCCATGCTTCCCTCACCCTCGTAGTTCTTGCCTATAAGAATCATAGGAGTACACTCTTCCTTCACCTCTTTCAGTTGCAGATTGGCTATGGCAAAGAGAGCCTCGGTACCTGCCATATACACATAATAAGTGCCAGCTTCATTCGTCGTGAATGTCATGGTATTAGGCACTAATATTTGCTTGCCACTCTTACCCTTTGTTTTCACTCCATATGTCTTGAGAGGATTGCCCAAGGTCTTTTCTTGGCTTACACCTAGCGTAAAAGTCGTGCTATTGTCATTATTCCAATAAGCACAATCCATCGATAACTGATAAGTGGTGTTCGCTTTCAAGCCATTCACAGCGTAAGCGTATTTATATGACTTGTTCTTCAAGCCTCCATCCCAGCGGAGCAAGAAGAAATTGCCATTATATACTGTACCATCCTCGTATGATAATTTCAAATTTGGCGAAACCTCAAAACGAGAATTTGGCCAACTTGTCACCTCGTTGTTGCTTCCATCCAAGAGATACCATCCCTTAGAAACAGGCGTAGGCTTTTTGCTTCCCCAACTAGCCGACGGAATCACCTCAGAATTGATATTCTCACCAAAGCTACGAGTGATAGACTCTTCGACAGCCTCCAATGGGCAAGTTGCCACGAAATAACCATCTTGATAGATGCTCACTTGCTTGTCGATGACAGCAAAGCGCAAGGTGCGCAACTTGGTATTGTCGGATGAAACCAGCTGCTTGGATTTTGTCAATGGGTTCGTCCAGTTGAGTGACTTGGCATCCAAGGAAACGCGGAATCCTTGTCCCTTGGCATCGTTGACACAAATGTCGAGTCCACGGCCTGTGTCACTGATGATTTTGCCTTTCACCTCGATGGTATAGGCATCACCTACCACTGGGGTTGTCAACTTGCTCACCTGCACCTCATTTCCTAAGTAAGATTGAAGGGAAAGGAGAGAAGTAGGCAATACATTTTTCTTTTTAAGATTAGGTGCTTGTGCAGAAGCTGCAGTTGTGACAGCGCACAGCGATAGCACAGAGCAGAGTAATTCTGTTCTCATAAGCGATTGTTGATAATAAATTTAAAATGATTTGTTTAGTTGATAAAGTTTAGGCTAATAACAAGCGTTATCTAACAATATCATGTTTTTCATAAATAGGGCAGTTGGCAGAAAGTCAACTGCCCTATTGAATATACCTATATCAATTCGGTTCTCTAATTAGTTGGTCTTATCCTCATCAGCTACGGCATCCTCCCAGTTGTCCCACTCAGGGGTGGAAGCATCATAGCCATTGTAGCCATAGGTCTGGAAGAGTTGTCCATCCTTGTTGGCAGTGATGGCACTGTTAGGGATAGGCCAGAACAAGTTGTGCTTGTTCATGGTATAATGAATAGTCTTATTGCCACTCACGATACCTGCACCACACTTATTGTAGAGTGAGTAGTGCATGATGCGCTGATACCAGTAGCTACCACCACTCATGTCTGTTCCATCCTGCTTGTCCCAGTTGTCAAGGCTGTAAGTGTTACCCCACTCGTCTGCCACACCACTCTTGGCAAGGTCGTAAGATACACGAGTCAACTCTACGTTACGCCACTCCTCAAGGAGCAACTCACGGGCACGCTCATTCATAATGTCGCCAATATTGACAGTAGAATAGAGCTGAGAAGCATGAGCACGCTCACGAAGTTTGTTCACATCCAGAGTTGCACCAGACACATTGCCCTGGTAGAGACGAGCCTCTGCACGGAGCAAGTAAGCCTCTGCCAAACGATAGAGATACCAAGAAGCATCTGAACCCTTGGTTGCACCATTAAACTGGTTAGCACCTTGGTTGTTCTCTGCACTTACGTCCTTCAAGTAGAACTTATACAATGGGAAGTCAAACCAGTCGCGGATAGAGTCGGTGGTAAGGCAGTTGCCCTTGTCATCTCTAAACTGGAGGTTCTTGCCATAATAAGGAGAACTCTTGTCACCATTATACTTCATGTCGGTCATGTTCACCCAGTTACCAATCTGAGAGTTGTGACGATAGTCTTGTGTATCCTCCACACCATTGACATCCCAAAGTTGTTTCTGTGCGAACCATGTAAGACGGAAGGTAGCGATACCACGACCGAAGGCGCGAAGGTTGTCCAAGTTCTGGTTGTAATTTTTGTTATTGCGAGCAAAGTTGACGCAAGCAGTCTTTCCATCAGGTGACTTCAAACGACTATCACTCCAGTTAGGGCCGAAGATACGCATGGTCAAGAAGTCGATATGGCGCTGATCGCTGATGTTTGGCATACAGAAGATAACCTCTTTGTTGGCAGAATTGTACTTATTCTCAGGACGATGGAGATCCCAGATGACATTACGAGTGATATTCCATGTCTTTGGCTCACCACTATTAGCGACAGAAGCACTACCAAATGGCTGTTCCATCAAAGCCAAGCCTGAGTTGTTAATCAGTTCATCACACTGCTTTTCAGCCTTGTCCCACTCACCTACAGAGAGGTAAAGCTTAGCCAAGAGCATACGGCAAGCCTCCTTGTTGACCATACCGATAGTGTTCATCTGTGCCTGTGATGGAACCCACTCAACAGCCTTTTCCATTCTCTCCACACACATCTTGAGGATAGCCTCACGCTTGGTGGAGCGATAGTTCTGCTTTGGCACAGCCAAGATCTTAGTTACCAATGGCACGTCGCCAAACTGCCAGCAGAGTGCATAGTAACGGAAAGCCTGATGGAAGTAAGCACGTCCCTTGTACTCATTCTTCTTCTCCTCTGACAAGCCCTTCACACCATCGATGTAAGACAATACGGTGTTGGCATATTTCAATCCATTGTAGGTCTCGTCCCAGAAGTACATGATGTAGTTTGTATCATCATTTCTCATACCACTAGTTGGGGTCAACATACCGTCCACATCATCCCAGAAACCAGAACCGGCATCTGTCTTGCCATAGAGCATCATGTCTGAGAACATATACTCGGTGGCGATAGGCACACTGATGTTCTTGTTCTCCCAGTATGTCCAGTAAGAGGCAATATGACGGTCTGCCATTGCCAAGGCTGCCTGAAGACCTGACTCCGTAGAGAAAGTCGTGGTAGGCTCATACATTGAAAGTGGGTCTGGATCCAAGAAACTGCGAGAGCAACCTGTCAATGAGGTAAGTCCTGCTGCCACGATGAGACCCTTTGCTATATTTTGATATATCTTCGTTTTCATATCGTAAACTATATTATGTTGTTTATACATTATATTATATATAGACTGCATCCTTACAAAGTTACATTCAAACCAAAGGTGTAAGTGCGAGTAGCCAAACCGCCGGTCTCAGGATCACCATACTCCCAGTCTGAAGACTTGATATAGCCCAAGTTCTTCACATTGAAGAAGAGCTTCAAATTGCTGATGCCAGTAGAACTCAACCATGTCTTAGGGAATGTATATGCCACAGAGAGGTTGTCGAAACGTACGAATGAACGGTTGTAAAGCTTCTGGGCGCCTGTAGCTCCGGTAGGTCCCTTCGCATCAAGACGAGCGTACTTGTTGGTAGGATTCTCTGGTGTCCAGTAACCCTTCACCCAAGTGTTGCAGCCCTTGGTAATCAACGAACCACCATTATCATTGTTCAAGTACCAACCAGAAAGGCTCTTGTGACCCAACATAGAATACATGCTGAAACCAACGCTCCAATTCTTGAAGATGGTGAAATCATTTCGCATGCTCCAACGTACCTTAGGAGTGGTTTGTCCTTGGAATACCTTATCATCGTTGTTGTAAACAATCTTCTTCACGGTACCATCAGCGTTGTACTCATCATTATCTGGGTTGTTCCAAACCTTAGGGTCACCAGGACGCTGACCATACTTGGCTGCCTCCTCATACTCGTCTGCTTGCCAGATACCCTCTACCTTATAATCCCAGATAGTACCGATAGACTTACCGATAAACCACTTGTTGGTCAAGTCATCAGCCTCTTTACGACCGACTACGTTTCCTTGTACATCCTTCACATCCTCATAGTCATAATAGAGGTGCTTGATGGTGTTCTTGTTCCAAGACAAGCCGAAGGTGGTACGCCACTCAAAGTTCTGTCTCTTCATATTGAGTGAGTTGATGGTCAACTCGATACCATCATTATTTACCTGTCCCAAGTTGGTAGTGATGCTACCGAAGCCGGTGAATCCAGGAAGACGCTGGTTCATGATCATGTCCTTAGTCATCATGTGATAGTAGTCGATGCTACCTGTGATGCGGTCGTTCAAGAAACCGAAGTCCAAGCCCAAGTTCAAAGCCTCAGTCTTCTCCCACTCCAAGTTAGGGTTTGCCATACGGCTCACGCTCAGATATTTCATATCCACGATAGTACTACCCTGGATGTAGTTCATGGTCTTACCTGTACCTGAACCGAGGTTAGCAAGTGATACGTATGGATCAGAGAGCGAACGGTTACCATTCTTACCCCAAGAAGCACGGAGCTTACCTGTGCTCATGATGTTGCCCCACTTCCAGAACTTCTCGTTTACGAAGTTCCAAGCCAAGGCGATAGATGGGAACGTAGCGTATGGGTTGTTGGCACCAAATGCAGAATAACCATCACGACGAACGCTGGCTGTCACCATGTAACGGTCGTCGTAGCTATAAAACAAGCGAGCCATCAAAGCATCAGCTGTCTGATGGGTATCGTTGGTACTGAAGCTACTCTTAGACAAAGTGGCATTCTGGGTATTGTGGAAGCCGAGAGCATCAGAAGGCAAGATTTCACGAGCATTGATGACATCACTCCAATAACGACGCTCCTCAGCCTCTTGAACGAGTGTCAAGACAAAATGGTGCTTCTTAGCCAAAGTATAATCCCAAGTGATGGTATTGTTGAGCGACCAGTCAAAGTGCTTACCCCAGCCACGATCTACACCACGTGTATCCGCATTGGTATTAGGACGTGATGCCGATGTAAAATAACGATTGTAATAATACTGGTAGCGAGGAGCTGCATTGAAGCTATAAGTGATGCCGAAAGGCAACGTTACCTTTGCGTTCACGATAGTATTTAATACCTGGTAGCCTTTCTCTAAGTCCATATACTGGCGCTCGAAATCGTAGTTGTAACCTCCGAAGTCTTTCTCATTCATAGGATACTGAGCCAAAGTACCATCCGCATTGTTGTGGATAGAGAATGGTGAGTTGCGCACCTGGTTGTTGTCCCAGTAGTTGGTGCCCAAACCTACCTGGATATCACCATCCGAACGGTCCTGGAAGTTAACGTTGGCACCAATCTCCAACCATTTGGTTACCTTACCAGACACCTTCATGTTGGCACGAACAGAACGATACTCATTACCCTTTACAGCACCCTCATTGTGGAGGAAACCTGCAGAGAGATAGTAATTCATGGTCTCACTGGCACCAGAAACACTGGCATTATAGTCTTGGTTGATACCGGTGCGGAAGGTATCATCCCACCAATCGTAAGTCTGATTGTTCAAGTAGTATCCAAGCACCTCATCCTTCAAGCCCAAGCGCTTAGCATACATGCTAGCATAGCTTTCATCAGCGGCATTGGTAGTATAAGCTGCCCATGTGGCATTATCCACGCCATAAAGGCGCTGAGCATTCTCGGCTGTATCGAAGTAACCAGGCTGTCTTACCAAATTGCCCTTTCTATCCTTGGCACGATATACGCCATAAACGCCGTCATCGCCCATGCCATATGTATCTTTCTTGTACCAGTCCTCACGATACTTCATGTAGCCATTGGCATCATATACGTCCATCAAGTAGTCACTCTTGGTATTGATACCGATATTAGCACTGAAATTGATGGTTGGCTTGCCGAGCTTACCTTTCTTGGTTGTCACGATGATGACACCATTGGCAGCCTTCGCACCATAAACGGCTGCTGCAGAAGCATCCTTCAATACGTCAATCTGACCAATATCATCAGGGTTGATCTCAGAAAGTTCACCATAGAAAGCCATACCATCCAAGATAATCAATGGATCGTTGTGACCACCATCAGTATATACAGAACGCTGACCACGAATCTGCATGGAGCCACCACCCTTGGCATCAGCATTATATCCGACATTCAAACCTGGTGTGCCACGGAGCAAGTCTTGTACAGTAGCAGGATTCTCATTTGCCAATTTATCAGGGCGAATCTGAACGACACTACCCGTCAAGTCCTTCTTGCGCATAGTACCATAACCTACAACTACGACATCTGAAATCTGCTGTGCATCTTCCTGCAAAGTAATCGTAAGATTTGAAGAAGTAGCTTTTACGCTTACGGTCTTATAACCAATGTAAGATACCTCAAGAGTTGTCCCACTAGATGCACTTAGGGAGAAGTGACCATCGAGGTCAGTAACAGTACCACCCTTGGCACCTTTAGTTTTGACTGTTGCGCCAATGATAGGCTCACCATTGGCATCAACAACCGTTCCTTGTAACTTACCTACCTGCTGTTGAATAATAGCAGATGGAATAACCTCTGAAGCTGCGGCAGCGTTGATAGCTGTAGCACTTGCCATGACCATCATGAGCAAAGCCTTCCGCGAAGCTGTGAATAGGATTGTTTGGTTCATATTTATTTAAATTAGTTAGTGATATACATTATTATTAGGTTGAAAAAGCCATTGTCTTATAGCAGACAAGACTTTCAAACTTGATGCCGCAAAATTATAGTTTCCCAAGAATAACTAAGAGTAATTAACAATACATATCGTAAAATTATCGTTATTTGAGCGTGAAATCATAATATTTGCACACGAATTAATGATATTTGTACCTTATCTATCTCGCCATATCAGATATTTTTTGTATTTTTGCAACGTATTTAAACAACAGAATTCTATACTACATAACATTTAATGCTATTATGATACTATCACTTGAAAACAATAAAGACCTAGTCAGCAAATGGAGTATTTTACTTTTTCTCTTGCTGAATGTATCATTTTTCCTAACTTCCCACGCACAACCAAGGTTGCTCAATGCAGTGTATCCATATCCTTCCGATGAACAGCAATGCTTGCTCATCGACAAGCAAGGATTAATATGGATAGGTTCCAATGCAGGCATCAGGTCATACGATGGCTATCGCTTCAAGAGCTATCGAAGTGATGCAAACTCTCCTAACATACTCCCAAGCAACATTGTGCTCTGCATGACAGAAGGCAAAGACGATGTATTATGGATTGGTACACGAAACGGACTCGTAAGCATGGACAAAAAAGGTACATTTACAACCCACAACCTGCCTGGTGTCAAGAACCGTGTCATCTATGCCCTTTTTACTTCCCATGACGGCAAGATTTGGATAGGAACAGATGGGGGGGTAACTTGCTATTTACCACAAGAGAAAAGATTCTTCTACTATTCCGCCAAAAACACGACCGTGGTTGAGAAAAACGGCAGCAGACATCCACTGCCCAACGATATCAATGCCAAGTCGTTTACAGAAGACAAGGCCGGAAATATCTACATTGGCACTTGGTCGAAGAATTTATACCGACTAAATGTCAAGAAAAATACAATGTATCAATATGACATCGCAAAAGATGGAGATGCCGGAAACACCTATATGTTGAAAATGGATCAGAAAGGCAGACTTTGGATATGTACTTGGGGCAATGGCATCAAGTGCATGACCCAGCCACTCAACCAAAAAAATCCAGGCTTCATAGACCTCTATCATGGAGATAGAGATTTCTCTATACATTATAATTTAATAGAAGACCCCATATCACATACACTTTGGGTATGTGCTCGCAATGGATTTGGCGTTATCAAGTCGAACGACATTAAAGCTGGGATAAAATATTATAAATCTATAGACAGCCATCAAGTCACAAATGTCACCGACGTACAAACTGATGGAAAGGGAAATGTATGGCTACTCACCATGAACAATGGCTTGTATCATGTCTTCACCAAGCCTGCCTTATTCCAAGCACTACCTATTATTCCACAAGATGCCGAGGCAGACCGCATCAAATCCATCTTCACCATTGACGGCAAGCACATTTGGCTCACCTTGGCCCCAGTAGGACTTGCTTACTATGACGCTCAAAGCCAACAAACCTTATTCGGCACAAGCATTCCTTCAGCCGCCAATATCCCCCTAACATCCCTAAATACCCACTATTCAGCCATCACCAGTAATGGAAAGGGCGGAATATGGTTGGCCAACAACAGCTTTGGTATCACAGAGTTACAAGATGGAAAGGCAAACATCATAGACAACACTAATAGTAACTTTGTCAAGGACTGCTTTGTCAACACCCTCTATCGCTCTAGACAAGGTGTCATCTTCATAGGAGAAAAGATGCATCTCAACTATTTACTACCATCGGGCAAGGGATACAACTGCCTACAAGGGGTGGATGTAAGAGGCATCACAGAAGATCATAACGGCAATATTTGGATAGCTACAGAAAACCTAGGCATTTTGCGCTTACATGGTAATTTCGACAACCCAAAATCCATAAAAGTAAAGTATTACAATGCACAAAATGGCAACTTTCTCATCAACGACGCCACGAATTGCCTAGAAGATTCCAAGCATCGCCTTTGGGCTATTTCCAATGGCGGAGGCCTCTTCAGATATAATGCTAAAAACGACCTATTTGAAAGTGTGTACAAAGATTTCCACTGGGACATAGATCGCATTTTCTCCATCATTGAAGACAGCAATGGAAATCTGTGGTTCACTACAGACAAAGCCCTTTTCTGCCTACAAGTAAATGATAATGGAGAAGCACAATACACGACCTATACAAGCGAGGACGGACTGGGTAGTTTGATGTTCCAGACCAACTCTTGCTTCAGAATGGGTGATGAACTATACTTCGGAGCTGGACGCAACTTGATACGCTTCAACTCCAAAACACTCAATGCTAAAAGGAAAGAAATCAAGCACTCTAACATCATCATCACAGACTTGCTTATTGACGGCAAACGATATAGTGAGCTTGACTCTACCCTAAGAGCCGACCTATGCGAGTGTACCCCTCAGTACATGCGCACCCTCACACTGCCAGCTTCCATCAACAAGTTTGCGATAGAGTTCGCCCTCTTGACCTACACCAATACCGACCAATGTAAATACGCCTATTACCTGGAAGGCTACGACAAGGAATGGCACTACATGGACGCTAGTTTGCGACAAGCTACATTTGAGAACCTTCCGTCCGGCAAATACAAACTACACATCAAAGCTGCAGATAGCTATGGCAAATGGAATGAGATGGCATACACCATCAACATCAAGGTATTGCCACCTTGGTATGCCTCATGGTGGGCATACATTATATATATAGGTATCCTCTTGGGCATCACATGGATGGTTATCATCTGGTATCGTGAACGCCTGCGCACCAAGAACCGTCTGCAGATGGCCGTTGTATTCACCAATATCACCCATGAGTTGCTCACCCCTCTCACCGTCATCTCTGCCGCAGTCGATAGCATCAAACGTATCGCACCAGACACAGATTGCCAGACCCATATCATACATGACAACATCAGCCGCTTGACTCGTATGCTCCGACAGATATTGGAGGTAAGGAAAGCACAGGCTGGTAAGTTGCAGCTCAAGGTGAGCGAAGGAAGACTTGGCAACTTCTGCGCTGAAACCACAGCTAGTCTCATGCCGATGTTCACGGCAAAGAATCTGCACTTCGAGCAAGACATCACTTGTATGGACGAGAAGGCGTGGTTTGATACCGACAAAGTGGAGAAGATGCTCTACAACTTGCTCAACAATGCCGTGAAATACACGGAGGCAGGTGGCAAGGTGAGCCTCTACGTCAACATCGACGAGGAGCAAGCCACCCTCATTGTGTCAGATACAGGCAGGGGTATCTCCAAGGACAAAATGAAACACCTCTATAGCCGATTCCTCGATGGTGATTATCGTCAGATGAACACCATAGGAACTGGTATCGGTTTGTCGCTCGTCAACGACCTAGTGAAGCTGCATCATGGCAAGATACATTGCGAGAGCGAGGAGGGCAAGGGAACCACCTTCACCATCACTTTCCCTATCAACAAGGATAGCTACTCCGAGGCTGAGATTCTTCAACAAGATGCCATCTCTGAGGTTGACAACGTCATCGTAACAACCAACAAAAGTGAGGAGGCGATGGCTACCAGCCAAAACAACAATGACTTCAATGACATCAATGAGACCTCGAATGGCAAACCTGCTGATGGTGATGAAGACAAGAAGAAGGAATACACCATCCTGCTCGTGGAAGACAATAATGAGTTGCTTACCTTGATGAACAGCCTACTGTGTACCCACTACAATGTACTGACGGCAAACAACGGCGAGAAAGCACAGAGGGTGATCAAGAAATCGTCACTTGATGTAGTCGTCACAGATGTGATGATGCCTATTATGGATGGCATCGAACTAACCAAGTGGATCAAGGAAAATGAAGACTACTCGCAACTGCCTGTGGTGATGCTGACAGCCAAGACGCAAGACTCCGACCGCAACGAGGGCTACAAAGCGGGTGCCGATGCCTATCTCACCAAGCCTTTCAAACTCGAAGACCTGCAACTGCGCATCGACAACATCATCGCCAACCGCCAACGCATCCGCCAGAAGTTCCAGTCACAGACCGACTTTAAGGTGGAAGACCAGCACTATAGCAATCCTGACGAACTGTTCATACAAAATTGTATCGACAAAATCAAGGAGCATCTTGACGACAGTGATTTCGGAAGAGAACAACTGGCCACAGAACTTTGCATCAGCAGTAGCACACTCTACAATAAGCTTCGTGCCTTGTCTGGTCAGAACATCACTAGCTTCATTTCCAGCATCCGCATGAAAGAAGCCTGCCAGATACTGAAGCGAGAGCCCCATATCCGCATCAACGAGTTAGCCTACCGTGTAGGATTCAGTACTCCGAGATACTTCTCCCTCTGCTTCAAAAAGGAATATGGCATCGGAGTCAAGGAATATGCCGAGCAGACGCAAAACAAGGAAGAAACAGAAAAGACCGAATAAGCAAAGAGGAGGGCGCATCACAGACCTATGACACGCCCTCCTCTTCTATTTCTTGCCATTTATATTAGCCTTCCACTATTTTCCACTCCCTGATGGTGCGCTTGTCGCTGTCATAGTTGACACCAACCTTCACAAGTCGCTTGCCATCTGCAGAATAAGGAATCAGATAACCTTTGTCGTCTATCTGCAGCAAAGCCTCATCGGCGGTCTTGTCATATTTCAACTCCATCACATAAATGGTATCAGGCATGTGAAGAACCACGTCAGCCCTACCGATTGCACTATCCTCCTCCACCTTGATATAAGCACCCAAGAGATTGAAGATAAGGTAGAAAACCGTCTGGAAATCCTTCTCATTCTTGTTAGCCAATCGGTTTGATATGCTGGCAAGGTAAGCTTGCATCTTCTGCAAGGCTCCATCCATCGTACCATCATACAGTTGTTCCAAGAAGTCGAAGACGAAACCATTATTGTTCTCCTGGATTGGCGACAGATAGTTAGGAGCCAAAGACTTCACCATTCCGAGACGCACTTCCTTGTTAGGATAGTCCAACTGGAAGCTCTGCATGATGGGGTTATATTTCTTGATCGTCAGATAACCACTCTGATACAAAAGAGGAATAGCCGATGTCATTTGCTCAGGAGATACATCGAAATCATCCACTGATGCACGCTTCTTCTCTATGTCCAAGATTCCCACATGATACTTCTGGAGGGTCTTGATGAGATAGCTAGGCGTACCAGAACTGAACCAATAGGCAGATATATCCTGACTTCTCAAAGCTTTGACCAGACTAAAAGGATTGTACACATCCTCTGAATTCTTGCTGAAATGATAACCATCATAGAAATTCTTCAACTCCTCAACGGTTTCATCGAAAGTTTTACCCAAAGCCTTGGCTAGAATCTCCACATCAGGCTTCATTTGAGTCAGAAGTTCAGTCTTGCTGATGCCACAGATAGCAGAATATTGGTCGAACATACTGATGTTGTCCAAGTTGTTGATCTCGCTGAAGATACTTAGTTGAGAGAACTTGGTGATACCTGTGATAAAGGTAAACTCCAACCATGGATCGAGATATTTAATTGGACTATAAAAGTTCTGCATGGTCTGGCGAAGAGGTTTCAAGTTCTCCTTCTCGTGTACCACATCCAGCAAAGGAGCATCATACTCATCTATCAGAAGGACCACCTTCTGTCCAGTCTGCTGGCACGCTCGCTTTACCAAACATAGCAAACGTTGGTTAGGATTCACAGCATCCTCATCACGTCCATAGATGCGCTCATACTGAGCCAGTTGTAGATTCAGCTCGCTCAACAATCCATTGACATCCATATGCTTGGCAGTACTCATATCGAAATGCAAAACTGGATGCTTGATCCAGTTCTTCTCGTAATCGCCTAAAGCCAAACCATCGAAGAGTTCTTTCCTACCCTCATAGTAAGCATGGAGGGTAGAGACAAAGAGAGACTTGCCGAATCGTCTTGGGCGACTCAGAAAAACATATTGCGAACCATTCTTCAACATCTCAACAATATACTTCGTCTTATCTATATACACGAAGTTTCCCTCTCGTATTTTAGAGAATGTCTGTATTCCCACCGGGTATTTTCTAATCTCTTCCATAGTTATCTATTTATAATCCGCTGCGAAATTACAAAGAAAATGCCAAATCACCAAAGATTTAACTAAGAAAAGTTACATTTGCAACATCGGCAAGGCTTATATTCCACCTCAAAAACAAACACGGACAAATACGAATTTATCCGAGTTTATTTTTTATTTCATCCCATCCGTAGGCACCACTCGCTTGATGGTACCATCAGCGTTGAACTCCATCTTGTCGATGCACACCTCACGATGCACGCCAGGCTGATTGTGGAGATACTCTTTGTTGATACGATGATAGACAATGTACCACTCATCTGTGCCTGGCTTCTGAATCACGGAGTTATGCGCCGTGCCGTATATCTCATGCTGAGGGTCTTGAATCAAGACGATAGGGTCTTTGGCAACCTCGATAGGACCGAGCGGACTCTTCGATGTACCGTATGCCACGTGATAATTAGCAGCACCTGTATCATCCACCGACCACATGAAGTAATACAAGCCATTGCGATAGAACACGTATGGAGCCTCGCGGTAGGCGTAATCCTTCAATGTGCCACCCTTTGGGGTCATCACGGTCACCGTCTCGTCCTTGATCTGAGTCATACTAGGTTCGAGTTCCGCACCTGCCATAAAACTGTTGCCCCAATAGAGATATGGCTTTTGGGAAACAGGGTCGATGAAGACATCCACGTCGATGAGTTGACCACGGCAGCCCGAATGATTCTTCGCCAAAAGAGGATGACCGAGATCCACGAAAGGTCCCGTAGGAGAATCTGCAACAGCCACTCCCATCTGCTTCCTACCATTGTCGTTAGGACGAGCGCTGAAATAGAGATAGTACTTGTAACTGCCATCTTTCTGCTTCACCTCGACGGCAGCAGGAGCCCAAAGATTGCCATTCGCCCAACTGATTTGGTCGCTCTTGGCATCGAGCACCACCCCCTCATTCTGCCACTTCATCTTCTTCCCCAACTTCTTGGAAGAGAAGGCATAATATTGCCATCCACCCCATCCAGGAGTACCATCCGTGGTGGAATAGATGTAGTATCGCTTCGTCTTGTGGGAATACAAGATCTCTGGGTCGGCATGGAAGTCGGGCAAGATAGGATTGCCCTTGCCTGTATAAGAATGGTTGGGTACGGTAGTTTTTTGCGCCAAGGCAGGAAGGCTCCAAGCCATCGACACAAACAACAAGCTAACAATTGCTAAGTTCTTCTTCATAGGAATATCTTTATTAATACTATAGGTTATGATTCATTTGAAAACATGTTTGTACTTGATTTGTCATGATGACGTTGCAAAAGTAATACTATTTTATCAGATAAAGGACAAGAAATCGCTCAAAGTTAAACACGAATCATTAAAAAATGTATTTAGGCCTAGCCTTTACCAGTTTTTTTTCTTACATTTGCACCTCGATAAGCAAAGACAAAAGATGGATAGAATCAATTCGTACTAGATATGGACAATAACAAGATAAACCAAGGGACAGCCAAGCATTTCCCTTTCCGTGCCATCGCCCTCGACCTAGATGGCACACTCACCAACCACGACAAGGTGGTTACTCCTCGCACTCGTCAAGCCTTGCTCAAGGCTCAAGAGCTAGGTACCGTCATCATCCTCGCCTCTGGTCGCCCCACTTATGGCATCGTACCAGTGGCTGAATGCCTCGAACTGGAAAAGCGAGGGGGATATATCCTCTCCTACAACGGTGGTAACATCGTGAATGCCAAGACTGGCGAGAAGCTCTTCTCCCAATTCTTGCCCGATGCCGTGATACCTATATTATATAAGTATGCCAAGGAGAAGAACCACGCCTTGCTCGGATATGCCGGCAACGAGATTATCACCGAGATGCCTGACGACCCATACGTGAAGGAGGAGTCTCGCATCAACAAGATGAACATTCGCAAGGTGGATAACCTCATGGAGACCTTGGAGCCTCATCCTACCAAACTACTCATGACTGGCGACCCTACAGATATGCTCAAGGCTGAGGAAGAGTTGGTAGGGATTCTAGGCGAGAAGATGGACATCTTCCGCTCTGCCCCATTTTTTTTGGAGTTGGTGCCAAAGGGCATTGACAAGGCGCAGTCGCTGCTCCGTCTCTTGGCGAAAATCAACCTCACTCCTGCCGACCTGATAGCATTCGGAGATGGCTACAACGACCTGAGTATGCTCAAGCTAGCAGGCGTGGGCGTGGCGATGGCGAATGCTGCCCCTGAGGTGAGAGCCGATGCCGACTATGTGACGCTATCCAATGAGGAAGATGGCGTGGCAGAGGCTTTGCTGCACTTCGGAATGTAAGAATAAACAAAATAAACAGCAGTTAGATATGTTACAACTAGACAATTTCTACAAGGCTCGCTTCGTGCTGAGCAAAGTTATTAGAAAGACTGAGCTGGTTCACACCCCTAGAATCAACCCAGAGAGTGATGTGTATCTGAAGCCTGAGTGCCTTCAGAAGACGGGCTCGTTCAAGATTCGTGGTGCTTATTATAAGATTTCCCAACTCTCCGACGAGGAGAAGGCAAAGGGAGTAATCGCTTGTTCGGCAGGCAACCACGCACAGGGCGTGGCTCTCGGCGCTACCGCCATGGGCGTGAAGAGCCTCATCTGCTTGCCAGAGGGTGCGCCTATCAGCAAGGTGGAGGCCACCAAGCGTCTCGGCGCAGAGGTTTGTCTCGTCCCTGGTGTCTATGATGATGCCTATCAGAAGGCACTCGAACTGAGAGATGAGCGCGGATATACCTTCGTGCATCCTTTCGATGATGAGAATGTCATCGCTGGTCAAGGCACCATCGGTTTGGAGATTCTCGACCAACTGCCTGATGTGGAAGCCGTCGTAGTACCTGTAGGCGGTGGTGGTTTGATCTCCGGCGTTGCCTTCGCCATCAAGTCATTGAATCCTAACGTCAAGGTGTATGGTGTACAGGCTGAGGGGGCGGCTAGTATGGTACAGAGCCTCCACGACCATAAGCAGGAGAAGTTGCCATCAGTCTCTACCGTTGCCGATGGTATCGCCGTAAAGGAACCAGGTAGCATCACCTTCGAGACTTGTTCCAACTATGTCGATGAGATTGTGACGGTGAGCGAGGACGAGATTTGCGCAGCCATCTTGAAACTCATTGAGAGCGAGAAAATGGTGGCTGAGGGTGCTGGTGCTGCCAGTGTAGCAGCCGTGATGTACAACAAGGTACCGGTGAAGGGCAAGAAGACCATCTGTGTGGTCAGCGGTGGTAACATCGACGTAACCATCCTCAACCGTGTCATCAATCGTGGTCTCGCCAAGAGCGGTCGTCTTTGCACCATCGAGATGGAATTGGACGACAAACCGGGCGAGTTGGTGGAGGTAGCTTCCGTCATTGCCAAGATGGGTGGTAACATCACAGGTGTTCACCACGATCGTTCTGCCAACCGCAAGAAGGTAAACGCTTGCGTGCTCCGTATGACAATGGAGACTCGTGACGAGGAGCATGTGAAGAACATCAAAGAGGCTTTGGAGGCGAAAGGCTTTCACCTCTATATTGTATAAAAACAGTCGCTACTAGGGGCTGAGCCTCGTCGGTACTAGCGACCAAGCTCAGTCGGTACTAGCGACCAAGCCTCGTCCCTAGTAGGGACGAAAATAAAGCACTATAGATGACCAAGCCTTGCCACTATAGACGACCAAGCTTTGCCACTATAGACGACCAAGCATAGTCGTAATAGACGATGGGGGTTCATCCTATAGATGCCCCCTGCAAGCCAATATAAGGACAAAAAGAAAATCGGTAGAGCGTTCGAAAGTGAACTGCTCTGCCGATTTTCTTTTATCCTATGGCTGGTACTCTTCATCTTATATCGTACAAGCCATGGCAAATGCTACGATTTTACAAGTCATAGTCGATACTACCATCCTGAGGACGATGGAGAACCACCAATGTTTGGTATTTATTGAAGGTTTCGTCCCAGGCACCATACTTCATTGGCAACTTATCGAGAGGAAAGTATCCGTCTCCTTGACCACCCTGGCCATAGTTGACATGTACTCTGCCCTTGCTATCATAACCATCTAGGACAAACGAATGAGAATAGGGTCTGTCTTCACCATTCTTATAGGAAGTTCCGCCATAGAGCACAGGATGACCTGCACTCAACTCACGGAAGACAATTTCCTTCCACTTCTTCTCATCCTTCGCCGTAGGATAATCACGATAGCCATAATACTTCACGATATAGCCAAACTCATCAGCGAAGCCATTTGTTATCTCAGAGACAGCTGTGGTACTAGACTCTAGACCATAGTTCATATTCATCACCTTGCCACATCGAGCCATCAAGAGAGCCACGGCATTTGCTTGAGCCTCTGTATAGTTGCCCTCCTGATAAGTAGGAAGCATATTCGCCCAATCTATCTTGGTACCATCTGCAAGCTGCGCTGGATATTGGTAATAGTTGAGAATCTGAGCCAAGGCGGTAGCGACACATCCTGTGACACACTGCTTGCCATCCACTATCGGAGTGGCATTATAATAAGGTGCCTCTTGCCCCCAAGTGGTCGTCAACATAGCAGGAACCTCAGCCTTGCAACCCTCAGGTATCTCATCACCACTCGACCATGTGAAGTCGTCATAGCCCCAGGCACCTATCTGATTGCCATCATTGTCGTAAGTATAAGCTCCGAACCAAACCTCACCTTCATACTCATCGCCATTAAATTCAGAATAGCCGCTGGAAGTATAGAGTGTGACGTAGTTCTGGCTGCTCACATAGATAGGATAATAGCCATATTGGTCAGGCGTAACACCCGTAATTGAGATTTCCTTGGAGTCTGCATCCACCGTGAAGCTGATGCTATAGCCCTCCTCACCAAATGGAGACTCGATGGTATAACTGCCATCATCGTAAGCCACGAGGGTGGCTGGGTAGCTGATGCCCGTTCCAGCGGAAGTATAAGTACCGCTTCTGCGCCAAGACTCAGCCTTGGTACGCTGGAAAGTCAACAGGATAGGCGCTGAGTCGGAATAAGCCTCATCGGTGCTGGTAGCCACGATCTGGATGGTATATTCACCGATAGGAAGGTCGGTAAGCGTCACACTGTTGGTCGCCGTCTCACCCTCCACAGTCTTTCCATCGGCATCCACATAACTATAGCGATAACTGGTGGCATGCTCTACCTCAGGCCAAGAGATGGTGACACCACCATTGGCAGCCTTAGCCTCTGGCACAGGATTGCCCAATGGCACCTTGGCATTGGTGGTAGCCATGAGGGTGGCGATAGGCGAAGCGGTCTTGTCACTGCCCACGGCGGAATAAGCCCACACCTTGAGCGTGTAAGTAGAGTTAGGCTGCAAACCGGTTGTGATGATGGAGGTAGCCGAAGTCACGTTGCCCAGCACCACCTTGCCATCAGCATCATACAGTTCGTAGGCATACTGAGTGGCACCACTCACAGCCTGCCAGTTGAAGGCAAGCGAACTGACCGTCTTGTCGCCCTCTACCACGGTTGGCGTTTCCAACTGTGTCTTGACCACATCATCGCTGCTGCACGCTGTAAAAGCAGTGGTCAAGAGGAGCACTGCCATCAGCAGCAACCCCATCTTGCGTATGTTGAATATCTTCTGTTTCATAATTCTATTCGTTTATCATTGTCGATTCTCTTCTTCGATTCCACAGAGGAATAGCTTCCTACCAATACATATAAATATAGGTATATCCCGACACATTGCCATCTGAGTAATAGATGTAAGGTTCCAAGAAACCTGCAAACGAAGTGCTGCTGCCATTCATGTCGATGGAAGAATAGCTTTCCGTACCATCATTGTAGAAGTTGATGTAATCAATGCCTAGTTCACTGCCCTCCGGAGTCCAACTAGCATAGTCGCCAGCATCCACATCCTTCATCAGATACCAGTAACCACCCTCGTCATTGAGGAAATGATCCAATGGCATGAAAGCACCCTTCCAGGTAGATTTGTCTGACGCTGAGAAGGCAGCCTCCGAGTAGGTGCCGTTGGCATCCTGCGGAACAATCTTGAAGCTGAGGTCAACGCCAGAACCCAAGAAGTTCTCTATCTTGAACTTGTTCTGACCCTCCAACTCATAGATGTCTGATGTCACGGCAGGGAAGATATTGTCTTGGTAAGTAAACTTAGCGTTCTCCACCACCTTAACCCAGCGAGCCACCATCACCTGGTAATTGAACACAGAGGAGCCATCCACCTTGACGTATGGATTGGTGGCATTCTCATCCAAGTGAATGGTAAACTGGTATGTCTTGAGAGTCTCCAAGTTCTTACACCCTACAGTAAGCGTGGCTTCCGTCTCGCCATCCTTGAACGATACGGTAGAAGGAATCTCGAAGACATCGTCTGCCCTATCTACAATGACAGCCACGTCAGCATCTCCCTTGCTGCTAGCACGCCTCACCGTCAGGTCGAAAGAAGGTCGAGCGGCATATTCTTCTGGCGTAAGAATCTCGTCAGCGGCATTGGAGGCCGCAAAGTAAGCCCCCATATTGTCGGCTGCCACCTTTGGCGCAGATGAATAATCATCATCGTCGCCACATGCCGTCAGCGAAGTCAAAGCCACGCCAAACAGCAACATATATAATATCTTATGTAACTTTCTCATGTTTCTTGCTATTAAATCGTTTCTTGATTAGATGAAATGCTACTATGCCCTTACTGAGCCGTGATGGCACCTGATGGATTTGGAGGAAGGATAACAGCAGGGTTACGATCCTTCTCATCTTCTGGAATCATATAGTTCATCCATGGTGCCACATATCCGCTGTAAGAGTTCAGGCGATAGCTTGCCTCATAGTTGCTGCCCACATAATTGCGCTGCACAGGCAAGTTGAGACGCTTGTAATCAAACATCACCAATCCCTCGCCCCACAGTTCGATGCGGCGCTGCACCATCAGAGCCTGGATAAAGGAATCCATGTCGGTGGCATCGCACTGATAGGAACCATCTGTATAGCGATAGGTGTTGACAAAGTTCTGCAATGCCTGGGCTGCCGCAGCCACACTCTGTGTATGGGCGATTGCCTCGAAATAGTCGAAGTACATCTCCTCCACACGCATCAAAGGCAAGGAGGCTATCAAGCCCGTCTCCAAGACATCATTGGAACCACTGCCGGCACGGAACTTCAAGTTGGCGTATGCTGGGAGGTTTGCCCACTGTGAGGCAGAGAGCTGCGTCTCATAGCCAGCAGGAACGCAAGCCTTTCCTTCAGCATCCTTCTGTTCGCCAGCATCATCAGGGTTCACCCAACTATAGCGACGCCAATCTTTCTTTGAGATTTTGTCATAGAGAGCCTTGCCGATGCAACGATAGGCTTTGTAGTTAGGCATTCCCCAAGTTGACTCTGAGCACATCCATCCCAAGAATGTGTACCAAGCTGCCGTATTGATTTGTTCCTTGCTGTTGACAAGGGTACCAAACATCCAGGAGTCATTGGCGGTATTGAAACCTGTCTTCACATTCATCCACTCTTCCTGAGTCATCGGCTTGTAACCATCCGAGTGGATGGCTTTCTGCGCATACTCGGCAGCCTTGGCATAGCAATCCATTGCTGTACGGATGCCCAGTGTGCCATATCCATCCTCATTCTTGTCAGCCTCTATCTGCTTGGCAAGGTCTTCAGAGCTTTGCTCGAAACGGGATGCCATCGTCAGCCAAAGTCGGGTCTTCAAGCCATAGACGACACTCTGGTCCATGAAAGCCTTGTTGCTGCGAGCATAACCATCCAATGCCTCCTCAGCCATATCGAGATCGTGCATGATGAAGCGATACATCGTATAGAAAGGAACACAAGGATTGTTGGCTAGTTCCGTCTTGGTGGTCGTCTCCTTCACGATAGGCACGGTTATTCCGTAGTTGCCGTTCTGGCTAGCTTGGTCATCCAGGCTCTGCACACCCGTCTTGCGATACTCATACAAGCGAGCCAAGTCGAGATAAAGGAAGGCACGATAGCCATAGCCTTGTCCGAGGTAAGGCTTGGCACTCTCATTGCCACCCTCCATTGCCGTCTTGGCTAAAGACACCACATTGTTGGCATTCTTGATGAAGCTATAATAGTAATAATAAGGATAATAATAAGCGTAGCGCAAGGAGGTACCATCTTCCACATACGCCCAATAGTTGTAGCCATTGTCGTTCATCGGGAAGTCCTCGCAAAGCACGTCACGCATGAACATCTGGCAAGGATAACCCCAGTCTTGCGTATAGGTGTCACCGCCATAGGTGTCCCATGTGACGAGGAACGAAGGAAGAGAGTTGGCAAGATACTCCAACGACTTGCTGGAAGAACTGATTTGCCCTGGGGTCGCCAGATTCTTAGGAGTTGTTTCCTCTATACAACTCGTCACAGCACACAAGCTGAGCGACATTCCCACGGCTGCTATGATATGATTGATGTTTCTTTTCATTTTCTTCATGTCTTTAAAATGTTAGAATCCCATTCTCATGTGATTAGAACTGCACCGTGATACCACCCGTAAACGAGCGAATCTGCGAATAAGAGTTCTCATTGGATGTGCCCCAGAAGCTGCCGCGTGGGTCGAAGCCCTTGCGCTTGCTCCAGTAATAGAGGTTGTCACCTGATACATATACTCTCACATTGCTCAATCCCAAGGTGTTCACCCAGCGACGTGGCAAGGTGTAACCGATGTTGATGTTCTGCAATGTCAAGGTAGAGGCATTGGTCAAGAATCTATCCGACAAGGCACTGGCATTCTGATCGACATCCTGCACGGCATACTGGAAACGTGGTATATCGGAAGAGGTATTGTCCTCCGACCATGCTTTCAGGATGTCCTTGTGGAATGCCAAACCCGTGACACTGGAGTGAGGGTTGCCCATCAAGGTCTGATAACCATAGTCGATGGCCTTGCCGCCAATACTGTAGTTCAAGGTGGCAGAGAAATCGAAGTCCTTATAGCTCAAAGTGGTACTGATACCACCATAGAGGTCTGGGTCTGGCGTACCACAATTGAAGTAAGTGGCATTGGTGAAAGACGTGGTGGTGGTCAACTCGCCGGTGGTCTCATCTTTCACATACCAGGAAGAAGCTCCATCGGCAGTCACTCCCGCATATCGTCTCAAGCGGAAGGTGTGCATTGGCAAGCCCTCGCCATAGAAGTAACTGCCATATACATAACCTGGATGTCCCTCCAAGGAAGCATTCTTGTTGTCTTCGTCAAGCATGATAATCTTGTTCTTGTAATGGGTGGCATTCAAGTTGATGCTCCATGTCAAGTCCTTGGTGCGGATAGGCGTGAAGTGCAAGTCAAACTCCACACCATGGTTGGTCATATCGCCCACATTGTCGTAGGAACCAGAGTATCCGCCAGAGAATGGCACATACACAAAGCAGAGCATGTCGGTGGTCTTGCGACTGAAATACTCGACGCTACCTGAGATGCGACTCTTGAGCAACTCAAACTCCAAACCGATGTTGAAGTTGCTGTTGGTCTCCCATGTGATGTTAGGATTACCCACGGTGTTCTGCACAAAACTTACCTCGCCATTGAAGTTGCTGAGGTAATAGGTGTCGGTATAACGATAGTTACCGATGGCGTCATTACCCTGCTGACCCCAAGAAGCCTTCAACTTCAACATGTTTATCCATGACACGTCAAACCAGTTCTCCTTGCTCAGTATCCAGGCACCACCTACAGAATAGAAGTTACCCCAACGATGGTCGGGATGGAAACGAGAGGAAGCATCACGACGATAAGATGCTTGGGCAAAATACTTGCCGTCATAGTCGTACAACAAACGAGAGAAATAACCCTCGGTATTATAGTCGGTGGTATTGCTGGAAGTGGTGACTACCTTGACGGCTCCATCGAGTTCCTGCGAACCGAAGAAAGAGAACATATTCTCCTTCTCACCCGTGATATAGTCGTACTTGTACTTATAGTTCTCATGACCCAGCATGGCTGTCAGGGAGTGCTTGCCTATCTGCTTGCTATAGTTGATGATTTGCTGGAAGTTGACCGTATAGGTCTGGTAAGCCGCCTTGGAGATGTAACCGCCAGGATAGGTGATGGCAGTGTTTCCGTAGAAAGGTTGGACGGTCTCTGTCTTCTTCCACTCATTATCGGAAACCGTACCATTGAGGGTGATCTTCAAGCCCTCGATAGGTGTAATATCGACATAACCATTGAGCGAGAACACATTGGTGAAGGTATGGTTGGTGTTCAACTTATCCGTCTGCAAGAAGTTACGCATCGAATCCAAGGAGCTAGGACGCTGAGCACCACCATTCTCACCCGAACCATAGTCATACATCTTGCCATTCTCATCCATCATGATGTTGCCATCGCCATCACGCATATAGACAGGATAGATAGGGGCAAAGCTAGTGGCGAAGCTGAAGACCGTCTGGCTACCCTCGGTCACATCGTCTTGGTCGGTATGCGCAAAGTTGACATTGGCACCCATCTTGAGCCAGTCCTTGGCTTGGTAATCTGCCTTGATGCGTGCGGTATATCGCTCGAAATCAGAGTTATAGACGATACCCTCGTTCTTCAAGTAACCCAAGGAAGCATAGTAAGTCATCTTGTTGCTGCCGCCCGTCACGCTCATGTTGTATTCCTGGCGCAAGGCATGGCGGAAAGCCTCATCCTCCCAGTTGTCAGGCATTAAGGTATAGAACTTTCCGTTGCTATACACACGATTGCCCAAGGTGGCGTTAGGATTCAGACGACCATTGGTACCCACGAGGTATTCCCCATCAGGCACGGCATAGACAAGATAGCCCAAGCCACCCTTGTCGCTCGTGGTGCCGATGGTATTGTTGGCATTGACATGGGCATCGTAAGCCGACAAGCCCCTGTCGCGTACATTATAATTATAAAGAGCTTTGTAATAAGTTTCATAGTATTGAGCCGGACTAGAGATGCAATCATAGTCGATGTTGCCACGGCTGTTGGCACTCCACTTGGCATCGAGGGTGACCGTAGCCTTCTCCGACTTACCCTTCTTGGTGGTAACCATGATGACTCCGTTGGCACCACGAGCACCATAGAGCGCGTTGCTGGCAGCATCCTTCAACACGGTGATGCTCTCCACATCATTCGGGTTGAGGTTGTTCCATCCGCCCTCGTAAGGTGCACCATCCACGATGATAAGAGGAGAAGTGCCGGCATTGATAGAACTGAAGCCACGGATGGCAAAGGTAGGATTAGCGGAAGGAGAACCAGAGGTGTTGGTCATCTGCACACCAGCCACCTCACCTTGCAAGCCGCTGAACACATTGGTGAGCTGCTTCTTTTCCAAGAGGTCGCTCTTGACTACACCAGCCGAACCCGTAAAGGAAGACTTCTTCTGTTCGCCGTATGCCACGACGATGACCTCATCGAGTTGGCGATCCTCAGAGCGAAGGCTAATCTTCATGCCAGGGGCAGCCTTCACGGTCTGCGGTTCCATACCCAGATAGTTGATGACAATCTCCGCACCACGCTTGATGGTGGCTGGCAAAGAGAACTCGCCATCCACGTTGGTAACGGTACCCGTAGGCGTACCCTTCACTTTCACTTGAGCACCGATGACCGGTTCTCCATTCTCATCGACCACACGACCTCCTATCGAGTTAGGTGTCTGCGCCAATGCTTGCCCCCCCATTGTCATCAACAACAGAGCGGCGGCAAATGATTTCATTCTCATATCTCTCTTATCTTTCAAGTGAATAATTATCTCCATCAGTTTATATATGGCTGCAAAGTTATTACTTTTCCTTCTTATAACCAAACTTTTTTCCATAAAAATGCATATTTCACTTACATCTTGCTATTTCTCAGAAGCAAAAGCAAGGCAAAAGGAAAGTTGGAGGCAGCGTATCCGAAGTCTCATAAACAAAAATTAAACCGAAATATTTTGCCAATTCTATCTTTTGCATTATCTTTGCATCATCAATCATCAATTAAACGAAAAGAAGATTATGAACGCAATTCACACAGACAATGCGCCTGCTGCTATCGGTCCATATAGCCAGGCTATCGAAGTAAACGGTTTCGTATTTGCATCAGGTCAGATTCCTATCGACCCTACAACAGGAAACTTCGTTGAGGGTGGTATCAAGGAGCAGACTCGCCAGAGCCTCACCAATGCCCAGAACATCTTGAAGGCAGCAGGTACCGACCTTTCTCACGTAGTGAAGACTACCGTATATCTCAACAGCATGGACGATTTCGCTGCCATGAACGAGGTTTACGCTGAGTTCTTCAGCCAGCCATATCCAGCTCGCTCTGCCGTAGCAGTAGAGAAGTTGCCTAAGGGTGCTCTCGTCGAGGTAGAGGTATTGGCTGCTAAATAAAGCTGATTTCTGTGCATCATAAAGGATGTAACTGCGCATCGTAGAGGATGCAAAGGTGCATCATAGAGATAGCTTGACATATGTCGTGTAATCGCACGGCATATGTCAAACGATTGCCCCACATATGTCGTGCAATTGCGTGACATATGTGGGGCAATCTCTATGATGCAGTTTTGGTCTTCTTGTCCGCCACGTACATACCCATCAAGATGCACGTCGCTCCCATCAAGAAATAAGGTGTTATCTCCTCATCCAGTACCCATGAAGCAAAGATCATCGTGGTGATGGGATTGAAATACACCCAGTTAGTCGCCTTCACCGCCCCTAGTTTGGCGATACACCAATTCCATGTCAAAAAACAAATCATGGAGGCTAGACAACCCAAGAAGAGCAAGTTGCCGATGACCTGAGGTCGAGTGAACACCTCCCAAGATGGCAAGCCCGGTATGATGAAATAATAAGGAATGATGGTGAGCACGCCATAGAAAAACACCTTTCGGGTGATGAATGCGGCACTATAATCGCCCGACACCGACTTCATCAACAAGGAATAGACCGCCCAACACATACATGCCGTAAACGCCAAGGCATCGCCCACCGGCGAGAGATGGAGCACGAAACGACCATTCAAGACGACAATCACCATGCCGACAAACGCCAGCAAAGAACCTAAGAGTTGCACGATATGAATGCGATTGGAGTCACGATACACCAAGCGCACCAGCAAGGTGGCAAACAAGGGACAGGAACATACGATGAGTGACGTATTGGTGGTCGTGGTGAAGTTCATTGCCTCGTTCTCGCTCAAGAAGTACAACGAACCACCCGTAATGCCCAGGATTGCCATCTTCACCTCATCCTTCCACGAGTCGGCAAAGAGACGGCGATGATTGAACGCCAACATCAGCACATAGGCGATACTGAAGCGGAGGGTGAAGATTTGTGCAGGCGATAATCCATTGAGCATCAACACCTTGGTTGATACGAACGTGGTACCCCAGATGGCTACCGTGACGAAAGCCACGAGGTGATAGAAGAGGTTGCTATTACGTGTCATATTCCTTGTTATCATGTTTAATACAGTGCAAAGTTACTGCTTTTTGTCGGAACTCTCCCCTCATCGCAAGAAAAACTTCGCTTTTTCGCCTGATATTTTTTGTAAATTCGATTATAAAGCGTACCTTTGTCGGGAATTATCGACAGAATACGTATGACAGAACAAGAAATCATAAAGACTATACACATCTCTACTGGCATCGACATCCCTGAGAGAATGAACAACCCTCTCGACTACGAGCCACATCCTCTTTGCATCGCTGCATGCAAGGAGCTACAGGCTTATCTCGCTGAGCGAAAAGACTGGCGAGAAGAGATAGACAAGGGAAAAATGTTTGGCGTGCTCATCGTCGAAAAGAATGATAAAGAGATAGGCTATCTCGCAGCCTACAGTGGACAAATCGGAGGGCGAAGCGACTGGAAGGGATTCGTGCCTGCCGTCTTCGACTACTTACAACCCGATGGCTATTTCAAAACCCACGAGGCAAAGATAACGGAACTCAACCAACGCATCGCCCATCTCATCAACAACCCGGAAATCAAGGAGACGGAACGAATCCTAAATAAACTGCACAAAGTACAAGAGCACAAGCTCAACCTCCACAAAATGCAGATAATGGAGGCGAAGACCAAAAGAGATGCACGACGACAAGAGGCTTCACTTCACCCCGACACCAAGGGGCTGACTCCTGAGGAAGAGCAGGCGATGATCAAGGAAAGCCAATTCTTGAAGGCTGAGTTGAGAAGATTCAAAAAACTGATCTCCCAGAAGACACCGCTCGAAGAAATGTACGATAACTATCAGAAGGGATTGCAGGAGATCAAACAACTGAGAAAGAGCGACTCCGATGAGTTACAAAAATGGTTGTTCTCCCAATTCAAAATGCTCAACGATAAAGGTGAGAGCAAGGACTTGCTGGAGATATTCAAGGAATTCAACCAGATGGTACCACCTGCTGGCAGTGGAGAATGCTGTGAGCCGAAACTCCTTCAATATGCATTCGAACATGGTTTGAAGCCTCTTCAAATGGCCATGTTTTGGTGGGGTGAGAGTCCCAAGGAGGAGATTCGCCATCACCTCCATTTCTACCCAGCATGCAATGGAAAGTGCAAACCTATCCTCCACTGGATGTTGCCAGCAGACGTGTTCGAACAAGCTTCCGCTGATGCCTATATATATAATAAGGTGGAAATCTTGTATGAAGACCAAGAGCTAGCCGTCATCCACAAGCCTGAAGGTATGCTCTCCGTGCCGGGAAAGGATGCGCAACAGCCATCCATCTATTCTTGGGCACGTAAGCAATTCCCTGAGGCGACGGGTCCACTCATCGTTCATCGCCTCGACATGGCGACCAGCGGTCTGATGGTCATTGCCAAGACTGAGTTTGCCTATCATCGATTGCAAGAGCAATTTACGAGCCATCAAGTACAAAAGAGATACGTCGCCATCGTCTGCTGCAAGGACAAGGATATGGCGCAGAGAATCAAGGATGCTGCAAAAATGATCAGTCTTCCTTTGATGCCCGACTACCTCGACCGACCTCGCCAAATCGTCAACCACGAGCAAGGCAAAGAGGCGATTACCGAATACGAAGTACTAGGAAGTGAAGAACGAAATTATTTGAGATTGGCTCTCTATCCGAAGACAGGGCGAACTCATCAACTGCGAGTACACTGCGCCCACCGAGAAGGTTTGGATGCCCCCATCCTTGGCGACCCACTCTACGGAAACGTGAAGGCAGACCGACTCTACCTCCATGCTGAAGCCATCACCTTCAAACATCCTTTGACGGGAAAAGAAATTCACATCGAACGCAAGGCAGATTTCTAGTCTGCCTTACCATCAGACGAAGAACATAATCAGCACTTGGGCGATGATCACTCTGACGAACATACCCAATGGATAGACTGTGGCATAACTGATACTAGGCGTATCGCCTTCCAACGTCTCATTGGCATAAGTCAGTGCCATCGGATTTGCCATGCTACCACAAAGGATGCCACAGATGCTACCAAAATCATACTTCTTGGTCTTCAGGATAATCAGTCCGACTATCAAGACAGGCACTACTGTAATCGCAAAACCGATGCCCACCCACATCAAACCTTCTGGGCGCACCACCGTCTCGAAAAACTGTCCACCAGCCTCCAATCCCAAACAACCGAGATAGAGCGAAAGACCCAATTCACGGAGCATCAAACCGGCACTACGAGTCATATAAGATATGAAATGTACGCGAGGTCCCAAGGCACCAATCAGAATACCCATCACGATAGGACCACCAGCGATACCCAAGCGCACCGGAGCCGTCATGCCCGGTATATTCAATGGTATCGTTCCGATGGCAAGACCGAGGATAATACCGAGGAAGATGGCACCGAGGTTTGGCTCATTCAGCGTCTTCACGGCATTGCCCAAGAACTGCTCCACATGGTCGATGCTAGTAGGATCGCCGACCACGGTAAGACGGTCGCCATACTGGAGGCGCAAGTCATCGGTAGCCAAGAGGCGAATATCACCACGGAGCACACGGCTCACATTCACACCATAGCTGCTACGCATCTGGAGATGTCCCAGTAGCTTTCCATTCAAGCCTGGGCGAGTCATCACGATGACACGGCTCTCCACCTTGGCATCGATGGCATTCCAATCCACCTTGTCTGTGTTCCATTCCTTATCCACCTTCTTTCCGAAGAGAATCTTCATCGCCGAAGCCTCATCCTTGTTGGTCACCACCAGCACACTATCATTGGTATGCAACACGGTATCAGCTTGTGGCACAATCACTTGTTCGCCACGCCAAACACGAGAGATGATGAACTTGCGATGCGTCATCATCGAGATTTCGGCGATGGTATTGCCATTCAAGGCAGGGTTCACGATAATATATTGTCCGACAGACGTATGGTCGTCATCATCGCCTCGACGCACCTCCAAGTCCTCAGGCTTCACAAAGAGCTTACGCAGCAGCATCATCGCCAGGATGACACCCACGACACCCAAAGGATAGGTGACAGCACAGCCCAAAGCCGCACCACCGCTCGGCATACCCAACTGTTGGAGAGCCTGCTGGGCAGCACCCAGGGCAGGTGTATTGGTCGTGGCACCACAGAGGATGCCCACCATGTCGGGCAAACTCACAGGCAGCACGCAGCACAAAGCCAGCGAGAACAAGGTGCCCACGAGAATGACCGCCATACTCCAAAGGTTGAGCGAGATACCTTCGTGACGCATCGAACCGAAGAAGTTAGGTCCCACATACAGACCGAGCACATAGACAAACATGGTGAGTCCGAAGCTCTCAGCAAACTCCAGCATGTTATGGTCGATGGTCAATCCAAGGTGACCCGCAATGATTCCTACAAAAAAGACGAATGCAATGCCAAGAGAGATACCTTTGACATGAATCTTGCCAAAGGCAAGACCTAGGGTACAGATTAAAGAAAGGATGACGATGCCCTGCACCGCCGAATGTACGTTGACTAAATGATCAAACCACATGATTCTTATCTATCTATAAATACGATTTTTATTGACTTTTTATTCAAATTCGGGTGCAAAGGTACGTCAAATTGGGGATAAAACAAAATAAATCTAGCTTTATTTTGCGAAAAACTATAAATAGTCAAAAGTTTTTCGTAACTTTGCAACCGTTTTGTCTATCAAGGCAATCCGTCTTCGCCGAGAAGACTCCCATACAGAATATAATAATGATAATAATGAAAGATATTTGTTGCATTGGTCACATCACCAAGGATAAGATTGTGACACCTCATCGTGTCGTCTATATGGCAGGCGGCACTTCTTTTTATTTTGCTTACGCCATCAACCAGCTCCCTAAGGATGTCTCCTTCTCCCTGGTCACCTCCATGGATCCTACGGAGACGGAACCTGCGGAGAAGATGCGCCAGGCTGGCATCGATGTCACACTCAACGCTTCTCGCAACACCGTTTTCTTTGAGAACATCTATGGTGAGAACCAGAACGAGCGTAAGCAGCGAGTACTCGCCAAGGCTGACCCTTTCACCATCGAGCAGTTGGAGCACGTGGATGCCAAGGTGTATCACCTGGGTAGTCTTCTGAGCGACGACTTCTCCAACGAGGTGGTGGAATATCTCGCCAAGAAGGGCAAGGTGTCTATCGACGTGCAAGGATACTTGCGTGAGGTAAGAGACGAGAAAGTGTATCCCATCGACTGGAAAGATAAATTGAAAGTGCTCAAAAACACCTACTATCTCAAGGTGAACGAAATCGAAATGGAGACCATCACTGGTCTGAAGGATGCCCATGAGGCTGCCAAGTTGCTCCACTCCTGGGGTGTCACCGAAGTAATCATCACATTGGGCAGCGAGGGCTCGCTCATCTATGTCGATGATACCTTCTACGAGATTCCAGCCTACGCCCCACACGAGGTCGTGGATGCCACTGGATGCGGCGACACCTACTCGGCAGGCTATCTCTACCAGCGTACCTTGGGAGCTACCCCAACAGAGGCAGGCAAGTTTGCGGCGGCGATGTGTACCATCAAGTTGGAGCACAATGGTCCGTTCAACCGCTCCATCGATGACATTCACGAAATCATCTCCAAGCATTAAAACGACAAATCGTAAGCAGTGAGAGAATCACTGCTTACATTTTGGCTGGTTTTAATACCTAAAAGATATGATTTTATAACTTTTTGTATACTAGTTGAGTTAAAAAACTATTAAAACGTCTGTAATCTCGAAGAAAAAGTATAATTTTGCAAACGAAAACAAGAATACAAACAACAACAATAAAAGAAATGAAGAAAATCAGAGCAGCCGTAGTAGGTTACGGCAACATTGGTAAGTTTTCTGTAGAGGCTCTTGAAGCAGCTCCAGACTTTGAGATTGCAGGTGTAGTACGTCGCCAGGGTGACAAGGACAAACCTGCTGAGTTGGCACAATACGAGGTTGTAGATGACATCACCAAGTTGAAAGACGTTGACGTAGCCATTCTCGCCACCCCTACTCGCTCTTGCCCTGAGTATGCAGAGAAGATTGTAGCCCTCGGCATTAACACCGTAGATAGCTTCGATATTCACACTAGCATCCTCGACTATCGCACCAAGCAGATGGAGAACTGCAAGAAGGCTGGCAAGGTGAGCGTCATCTCTGCTGGCTGGGATCCAGGTTCAGACTCTATCGTACGTGTCTTGATGGAAAGCTTGGCTCCAAAGGGTTTGACATACACCAACTTCGGTCCTGGTATGAGCATGGGTCACTCTGTTTGCGTACGCAGCAAGAAGGGTGTCAAGAACGCCCTCTCTGTTACCATCCCATTGGGTGAGAGCATCCACCGCCGTATGGTATATGTTGAGTTGGAAGAGGGTGCTACTCTTGAGGAAGTTACAGCCGAAATCAAGGCTGACCCATACTTCGCTCACGATGAGACTCACGTATTCGCTGTTGCATCTGTTGATGATGTCAAGGATATGGGTCATGGCGTAAACCTCGTTCGCAAGGGTGTTTCTGGTAAGACACAGAACCAGCGTTTCGAGTTCAACATGAGCATCAACAACCCAGCCCTCACCGCACAGGTATTGGTCAATGTGGCTCGTGCTTCTATGCGCTTGCAGCCAGGTTGCTATACTATGCCAGAGATTCCTGTCATCGACATGTTGCCAGGTACTCGCGAGGAAATCGTTGCTACATTGGTATAATCCGACAAGATTCACACTTTATCATAAACAAGAAGAGCATCCCCCTCAAAAGGATGCTCTTTTTTCTTTTGATTACTTCACGATACCCTTCTCCAGGTATTCCACGAGGTTCATGCGAACTTTCTGACCAGCTTCCTCAGCAGCCACCTTCGCCATATCGCTCTCTACCATAATCTTCACCAACTCCTCGAAAGAAGTCTTGCTAGGATTCCACTTCAACTTAGCCTTAGCCTTGGTTGGGTCACCCCAAAGATTGATCACATCGGTAGGACGATAGAAATCAGGAGATACCTCAACGAGGGTCTTTCCTACGAGTTCCTCAGGACCTGACACGCAGATACCCTTCTCGTTCTCCTCCTTGCCTTCCCACTTCAGTTCGATACCTACATGGTGGAAAGCCAACTGAGCGAACTCACGTACACTGTGCTGAACACCCGTTGCAATCACGAAGTCCTCTGGCTTCTCTGCCTGGAGGATGAGCCACATACACTCCACATAGTCCTTGGCATAGCCCCAGTCACGGAGAGAATCCAAGTTGCCGAGATAGAGTTTGTCTTGCTTGCCCTGCTTGATGCGAGCAGCAGCAAGAGTAATCTTACGAGTTACGAAAGTCTCTCCACGACGCTCACTCTCATGATTGAAGAGGATACCAGAGCAGCAGAACATATTGTAAGCCTCACGATACTCCTTGACAATCCAGAAACCATACTGCTTGGCTACGGCGTATGGTGAATATGGGTGGAAAGGAGTATTCTCGTTCTGTGGAACCTCCTCCACCTTTCCGTAGAGCTCGGAAGTAGAAGCCTGATACATACGGCAAGTATCTGCCAAACCGCACTGGCGAATTGCCTCCAAGATACGGAGCACACCTGTAGCATCCACATCAGCGGTAAACTCTGGAGAGTCGAAGCTCACCTGCACATGGCTCTGAGCCGCAAGGTTATAGACCTCAGTAGGCTTCACCTTGTTCATCACCTGGATGATACTCATAGAGTCGCCGAGGTCTGCGTAATGGAGATGGAAGTTAGGTTTACCTTCCAAATGAGCGATACGCTCACGATAGTCGGTTGAAGAACGGCGGATAGTGCCATGCACATCATACCCCTTTTCAAGCAGTAATTCGGCCAAGTAAGAACCATCCTGACCAGTAATGCCCGTAATCAAGGCTACTTTTCTATTTTCCATATTGCTATTTAAAATGATTATTCTCTATTATTAATAATGTATGTAAGATGTCAAGATACCATGCGAGTTTCTACTTTCCTCTTAAGATAGCTCTATACTTCAATGGCGACATACGGAAGTGTTCCCTCACATACTTGCCAAAGAAGGAAGTATTGGAGAAGCCGAGGATGGCGGAAATCTCCTTGATAGACCTATTGGTGGAACGAAGATAATAAGTGATGTCAGAAAGCGTATATTCCGTAATCCACTCTATCGCCGTCTTCTGGCTATGGCGCTTGCAGACGATGGAGAGATACTTAGGAGTGATACACAACTGTTGTGCGAAGTACTCCACCGGACGATGCTTCACCTCGTTCTGCTGTAAGAGTTCCAAGAACCTGTCGAAGAGTTCATTGGTGGTGGAACTAGCCTTCGCACCCTCTGGCGCATCTTCGACAAAGGCATGGCAGAGTGCCAAGAGGGCTGTCTTGAGAAGCGTCTCCACAATCTCTCGACGATAAGGTCCCCAAGTGGAATGCTCCATGCTCTTGAAGTCCAGGCACAGACGAATTAAGTCGGTAAACTTAGCGTAGAAGAGCATTTCTCCCATAGTCATCTTGATGACAGACACCTTGTTGACATACATGGCGCGATTCCATACATTGACATGAGAGCGAAGGATGTTTTGCATCCCTCTATTGGTGACACAGAGAGCCACGCAAGCGAAGTCGGGCGATACCTCCAGGACATCGATCACCGAGTTGGGAGGGCAAACGAATATATCGTTTTTGCTCACCTCTATCACCTTGCCATTGATGTCCATCTTCAAGCTACCTTCCTGGCAGGAGGCTATCATGTTCATCTGCAAGCGCACAGGATCAGGATTGGCTAGCACCTTGATGTTGTCGATGATCAAAATATCCTCGTCAAGATAACTGGCGCTGATCTCTGCGCTCTGCGAGAACTCACCATCCTCGATACGCTGCTTTATGTCCTTCTGTTGCTTTACCATTGATTCTTATTCACTTTTTTAGAACGCCTCTCGATATTTATTCTCTTCCTTGTCTTCCAACATGGAAAGATAACTCTGATACCTACTAGCTGCGATATAATGTTCCTCCACTGCCTTGATGACAGCACACCCCGGCTCATGGGTATGGGTACAATTGGAGAAACGGCAGCCCTCTGAGAAATGGAAGATTTCCTTGAAGTAGCTGGTCAGCTCCTCCTTTTCAATGTCAAAGGTACCAAAACCCTTGATACCCGGAGTATCTATCAGATAGCCTCCATCCGGCAAGTCTATCATCTCGCTGAAGGTGGTGGTATGCATACCGGAATTGTGGGCTTCGCTGATCTCTGCTGTACGCTGAGCCGCATAAGGTACCAACTGGTTGATTAGCGTTGACTTGCCCACGCCACTATTGCCACTTAGGAGAGACACCTTATCCTTGATGAGCGGACGAAGTTGCTCCACTCCCTCGCCATTGGCAGCGGAAATCTCCACACACTGATAGCCAATGGTCTCATAGAGCTTGCACATCATCTTCTCGTAATGGAGTTCTTCCTCGGTGAGAAGGTCACGCTTGTTGAACACCAGGATAACGGGAACACGATAAGCCTCGGCACCTGCCAAGAACCTATCGATGAAAGTAGTGGAAGTCTGAGGATAATTGACGGTCACCAACAGCAATGCCTGGTCAAGGTTGGCAGCCAGGATATGGCTCTGCTTGCTCAGGTTGGGCGATTTGCGAATGATATAATTGCGTCTATCCTCAATAGAAGAGATAAAGGCGGTACCTTCCTGATTGGTGATCAATTCCACACGGTCGCCCACAGCCACAGGATTGGTGCTGCGGATGCCCTTCAATCGGAAGTTACCCTTGATTTTGCTTTCAATCAGCTGGCCATCGTCAGTCTTGACGGTGTACCAGCTTCCTGTATTCTTGATGACTAGTCCTTTCATCGGCACGTTGCAAAAGGCCTTAGACGGTCATGATTTCCTTTTCCTTGTCATCCATCAGAGCCTCAAGCTTCTTGATGTACTTGTCGTGCAACTTCTGCAAGTCGTTCTCTGCATCTTTCTCCAAGTCCTCAGAGAGACCGTCCTTGATAGCCTTCTTCAACTTGTCCTTTACCTCGCCACGTACGTTGCGCACCTCTACCTTAGCCTTCTCAGCAATCTTGCCGCACTGCTTAACGAGCTCCTTACGGCGCTCACCAGTAGGCTGAGGGATGCCAAGGCGAACGATCTCGCCATTGTTCTCTGGAGTGATACCCACGCCACTGTCCATGATGGCCTTCTCGATGTCCTTGATAGCCTTCTTGTCCCAAGGGCGGATGGCGATGGTACGAGCATCAGGGGTAGTGATGTTAGCCACCTGGTTCAGAGGTACCATGCTACCATAGCTATTGACTCTTACACCATCGAGGATAGCCACATTGGCACGTCCTGCACGAATATGAGAGAGCTCCTCTGCAAGATACATTGCTGCCATCTCCATGCGCTCCTCTGCTGCACTCAAAGTTTCTTTTACGTCTATCATAATTGTTGTTTTTATTATTTCTTAGGTGAATATTATTCCTTTGTCCTTAGTTTTACGCCACAAAAATAGGCAAATATTATGGATTAGCCAAATTTACGGCGAACAAATTGGTGTTTTGGGCGTTTATTTGTCCATTTCCAATCGTTTCAACTCCTCCCCCACATAGTTGGTAAGCTCCACAAACTGCGAGATGGTGAGTTGTTCTGGTCGCTTGGTCATGATGTCGGTCGTGAAGAAATCCTCACGTGGCTTGACACCTGGGAACATCTGCTTCAGGCTCACTCGGAGCATCTTGCGGCGCTGATTGAAGACGGTCTTCACCAATCGCTTGAAGAGACGCTCGTCACATCCCAACTCCTTCACATCGTTGCGGGTCATTCGGATGACGGCACTCTTCACCTTTGGTGGTGGATTGAACACACCCTCATCCACCGTGAAGAGATACTCCACGTCGTACCAAGCCTGGATGAGCACACTCAGGATGCCGTAAGCCTTGTTGCCCGGCTCCGAGGCGATGCGAAGTGCCACCTCACGCTGTATCATACCCGTACAGCAAGGTATCAACTCCTTGTAGTCGAGCATCTTGAAAAAAATCTGAGAGGAAATGTCGTAGGGATAATTGCCCGTGAGCACAAACTGCTTGCCATCGAATATCTTGTTCAAGTCCATTCGCAAGAAGTCCTCACCGATGATGTTGTCCTTGAGCGTAGGGAAGTTCTCGTGCAAGTAAGCCACCGACTCGGAGTCGATTTCCACAGCCTTCACCGGACGAGGTTTCTCCACAAGATACTGGGTGAGCACACCCATACCAGGACCAATCTCCAAGACAGGGATGTCGGGACAAGCATCCACCGTGTCGGCGATACGCTTGGCGATATTGAGGTCAGTCAAGAAGTGCTGACCGAGGTTTTTCTTTGGTTTAACTGCCTTCATTATGTTTGTTTAATATCCTTTATGCTGATTAATTCTGCAAATATACGGCTTTTTTCCGAGATTTGCATAGCCTAGGTGGTTAAATTATCAACTTTTCACATAAAATCTTACGATATTGCGGATAAAAATATTACCTTTGCACTTACTATGGATATAAAGAAGACGATAAACAATATATTTAATGTAGTATGGTCGCTCCTGCTGGGAGGTGCCATACTCTACTGGATGTACCGTGGATTCGACTTCAAGCAGGTGGAAGACGTACTGGTTCACAAGATGGACTGGACGTGGATGCTTCTATCCTTCCCCTTTGGCATCCTTGCACAGATGTTTCGTGGCTGGAGATGGAAGCAGACTCTCAATCCGCTCGATGAGCATCCTCGTTCGAGCGTCAGCATCAACTCCATTTTCCTCTCTTACGCCTTGAGCCTCGTTGTGCCTCGCATCGGCGAATTCGCCAGATGTGGCGTATTGAAGCGATGGGATAGCATCTCCTTCCCGAAGGCCTTGGGCACTGTGGTGACAGAGCGCGTCATCGACTCCCTATTGGTGCTCATCATCGCCATCGTTGTGTTCCTCCTGCAGATTCCAGTGTTCCTCAACTTCTTCGCCAAGACCGGCACGAGTGTTGACAGCATCCTCCACCAGTTTACTGCCACGGGCTACATTGTCACTGCCATCTGTGGCGTTGCCGTGCTCATCTTGCTCCACTTCTTACTCAAGAAGTTGGCTATATATAATAAGGTGAAAGCCACCCTGCATGGTTTGTGGGAAGGAGTCATCTCCCTGAAGGATGTCAAGAACGTACCGCTCTTCATCGCATTCACGATAGGAATCTGGCTGAGCTACTTCCTGCACTACTATCTCACATTCCAATGCTTTGAGTCAACAAGCCACCTAAACCTAATGTGTGGTCTTGTAACCTTCATCGTGGGAAGCATCGCCGTCATCGTGCCAACCCCTAATGGTGCTGGTCCTTGGCATTTCGCAGTGAAGACGATGCTGATATTGTACGGCATCCAATCGACCGATGCCCTTTTCTTCGTTCTCATCGTCCACTCCGTGCAGACCCTCCTCGTTATCCTATTGGGCATCTATGCCTGGATATCCTTGGCATTCACGAAGAAAGTGAAGAGTGAAGAAAATTCAAATGCATCAATGGCGCAAGCCTAATTATTAATTATAAATTATACATTATAAATTAAATATTGACTATGGCTGAAATCAAGAATCTAAACCCAGTGGAAATCTGGCGTAACTTTGACAAACTGACTCAAGTTCCTCGTCCATCCGGACATTTGGAGAAAATACAAGCTTACTTGCTCGACTGGGCGAAGGAAGCTGGCGTAGAGGCTTTCCAAGACCCTGCAGGTAACATCGTGATGCGCAAGCCTGCTACCCCAGGCATGGAGAACCGCAAGGGGGTTATCCTTCAGGCTCACATGGACATGGTGCCTCAGAAGGCTAAGGACAGTAAGCATAATTTTGAGACAGACCCTATCGAGACCATCATCGATGGCGACTGGGTACGTGCCAACCGCACGACTCTCGGTAGCGATGACGGACTCGGCGTGGCTACTATCATGGCTGTCATGGAGTCTAAGGACTTGCAGCACGGACCTGTGGAAGGCCTGATCACCCGTGATGAGGAAACGGGTATGTATGGCGCCAACGAATTGCCTGAGGGCGAATTGAACGGCGACATTCTCCTCAACCTCGATACTGAGATTTGGGGCGAGTTTGTAATCGGTAGCGCTGGCGGTATCGACATCACTGCCACACTCGACTACAAAGAAGTAGAGACCGACAAGGATGATGCAGCCGTAAAGGTAACCTTGAAGGGCTTGAAGGGTGGTCACTCTGGTATCGAGATCAACGAGGGTCGCGCCAACGCCAACAAGTGTATGGTTCGCTTCGTTCGTGAGGCTATCGCCGAGCTGGACGCTCGCCTTGCATCATGGCAAGGTGGTAACATGCGCAACGCCATCCCATTCGAGGCAGAAGTAGTTTTGACATTGCCAAAGGAAAACGTCGAGGCACTCAACGACTTGCTTGCTGACTGGAAGGAAGAGTTCCAGGAGGAATTCAAGGGTATCGAGGACATCGAGAAGATCGAGTTCTTCGCCGAGACAGTTGACACTCCTAAGACAGAGGTTCCTGAAGAGATACAAGACAATCTCGTAGATGCCATCTACGCTTGTCACGATGGCGTATTGCGTATGGCTCCATCTATGCCTGACATCGTGGAGACCTCATCCAACCTCGCCATCATCGAAATCGGCGAAGGAAAGGCTGCCATCAAGATATTGGCTCGCTCTTCTCACGATGGCTACAAGGAGTATATCGCTACCATGTTTGAGAGTTGCTTCTCTATGGCTGGCATGAAGGTAGAGTTCAGCGGCAGCTACGGCGGTTGGAACCCTAACCCAGAGAGCGAAATCTTGGAGCACGTGCTCAAGGTATATAAGGAGCAGAACGGCGTCGATGGAAAGGTTCAGGCAGTACACGCTGGCTTGGAGTGTTCCATCATCTTGGGCAAGTACCCAAATCTCGACGTGGTATCATTCGGTCCTACATTGCTCAGTCCTCATACCCAAAACGAGCGTTGCCAAATCAGCTGCGTAGCACCTTTCTGGAACTTGATGAAGCAGTTGCTCACCGAGATTCCAGAGAAATAACAACGACCATCTAGAAAGCGAGCGAGAAAGGGCTATCAGTATCCCAAATCTCGCAAAGCAATGTTAAGATTCCAATAAAATTGAAGCCGAGGAAGAAATTTCTCGGCTTTAATTTTGCCTTTTCGGTTTATTTTAGTTACCTTTGCAGCCGAAATCGCAAGATTGTCGTCTTTCGAGACACTTTCTTGCACATGTTTAATTAAATATCATTCAAAATGGACGATTATCACGCGGACAATAACAACGAATTGTAGGCGTGGAGATTCAGCAAGGCCGCAACCCTTCGAGGCGAGGTCACCCCAATGCTCATCTCCATACCCTTAACTTTTATTTTTGTGGAGATAAGCAACAATGAGAACATACTGGAACATTGAGAACAACCTGAAGGCTATCAACGAATGGCAGCCTAACTGCTGGATACAAGTAACTTGTCCAACCGATGAAGACCAGCGCTTGCTGGAAGATGAATTTAAGATTCCCGACTATTTCCTTTCGGATATCAGCGATACCGATGAGCGTGCCCGTTATGAATACGACGACGGATGGATGCTCATCATTCTCCGTATCCCTTACGTCAAGGAGATCAGAAGCCGCACGCCATATACCACCGTACCTCTTGGTATCATCCACAAGCGTGACGTCACCATCACGGTTTGCTATTATGAGACCAACATGATGATCGACTTCGTGAGTTTCCAGCAGAAGCGAGGTGAAGGATTCACCGACTATGTCGATATGATTTTCCGTCTCTTCCTGTCTTCTGCCGTTTGGTATCTAAAACGACTCAAACAAATCAACTCCCTCATCGAGAAGGCGAAGCGCAACCTCGACCATGGTGTGAACAACGAGAGTTTGATAGGCTTGTCACGTCTCCAAGACTCCCTCACCTACTTCATCACCTCCATCCGAGGCAATGAGAACTTGCTGTCGAAGCTGAAGTTCAAGCTGCAAGTCGATGAGTTGGATGCCGACCTAATCGAGGATGTCAACATCGAGATGACCCAAGCGAGAGAGACGACAAGCATCTACTCCGACATCTTGGAATCCACGATGGACACTTACTCCAGCATCATCAACAACAACATGAACACGACGATGCGTACGTTGACTTCCATCAGTATCATCATGATGTTGCCTACGCTGATTTCCTCCTTCTTCGGCATGAACCTCATCAATGGCATGGAGAACAACTCGTGGGGCTTCGGCATCGCCATCTTCATCTCCGTTATCGTGTCGGCTCTGTCGTGGGGAGTACTGCGCTACAAACGACTATTATAATAAGGTATAATAGGCGACTCTACTAGCCACATTGGTATAAAAAAGATTAAAAAGCAAAGGCAAAAAGTAAAAATAGCAAACGAAATTAGGTTTATTCGCTTTTTTTACTTAAGTTTGCAAAATTATTGTGTGTTGCAGCCGCAGCCAACGCTACGGCTAGAAATCGAATCATAAACTAAATACAGTGAAATGATGGACTCTCAAGAAAATGCCCTAGTACAGGGAACCATGGAAGAACCTGCAAAGAAGGTCTATGCCACCAAGCAGGAAGTGCTCGAAAGAGTGAAAGAAATCGCTCATAGTGACGATACCCCCAACAAGGAGGAACTCGACCACTTGAAGACTGCGTTCTACAAGATTCTCTTCACCGAGCGTGAAGCTAAGACCAAAGAGTATCTAGAGAACGGAGGCGAACCTGACAAATTTGTACTTCTTCCTGATGAAACAGAGGAGGCTTTCAAGGCTGAAATGCAAATCATCAAGGAAAAACGTGCCAAGATCTTCCTGGAACAAGAAGCCGAAAAGCAAGCTAACCTACAGAAGAAACTCGAAATCATAGAGAAAATCAAGGCTATGGCTATCTCGCCAGAGGAAGCCAACAATTCATATAATGACTTCAAAACCCTCCAGCAAGAATGGAAGGAAATCAAGGCTGTGCCTGCTGACAAAGCCAACGAGCTTTGGCGCAACTATCAACTCTACGTGGAGCAGTACTACGACTTGCTGAAACTCAACAGCGAGGCTCGTGAGTACGACTTCAAGAAGAACTTGGAGGCTAAGACCGCCCTCTGCGAAGCTGCTGAGAAATTGGCAGACGAGGAAGATGTCATCGCCGCCTTCCACCAGTTGCAAGACCTTCACCAAGAATATCGTGAGATAGGTCCTGTAGCCAAGGACTTGCGTGAGAGCATCTGGGCTCGCTTCAAGGCTGCCAGCACTGTCATCAACAAGAAGCACCAACAGTACTTCGAGGACATCCGTGCCAAGGAGGAAAAGAACCTAGAGGCAAAGACCGCCCTCTGCGAGAAGATGGAAGCCATCAACTTGGACGACATCAAGACCGCCGCTCAATGGGAACAGATTACCAAGGACGTGATCGCCATGCAGCAGGAATGGAGAACCATCGGATTTGCTCCTCAGAAGATGAACGTCAAGATCTTCGAGCGTTTCCGCACCGTCAATGACACTTTCTTTACCAAGAAGGCTGAGTTCTTCAAGACACTCAAGTCTCTGTATGCAGAGAACCTCGAGAAGAAGAAAAAATTGGTGGAAAAGGCTCAGGAATTGGCTGACAGCACAGAGTGGAAGAAGACAGGCGACAAGCTCGTCGCTCTCCAAAAGGAATGGAAAGCTACCGGCATCGTACCTCGCAAACAAGGCGAACTGCTCTGGAAGAGCTTCATGGAAGCTTGCAACAAGTTCTTCGATGCCCGCAACAAGGCTAACGCAGGAACAAGAAACACTGAGCGCACCAACCTGGACAAGAAGCGTGAGGTCATCAGTCAGTTGAAAGCCCTCTTGGAGAATCCTGTGGAGAACGCACAGCAAGCTCTCCAAAAGTTGACCGAGCAATACAACGCCATCGGTCATGTACCTTTCAAGGACAAGGACGCACTCTATCAGGAGTATCACGAAGTACTCGACAAGATCTACAAGGAGTTGAACGTGAGCAACGCAAAGCGCCGCCTCAGCAACTTCAAGAACAACCTGAAGAGCGTGACAGAGAAGGGCGGTGACGCATTGGACAACGAGCGTAATCGCTTGCTTCGCCGTTACGACCAGTTGCGCAGCGACATCACCACCTACGAGAACAACCTCGGCTTCCTCAATGCAGCCAGCAAGAAGGGCAACAGTCTCGTAGAGGAAATGAACCGCAAGGTACAGAAGCTCAAGGACGAGCTAGAACTCATCAAGCAAAAAATCAAGGCGATAGACGCCGAGAACAAATAGAAGTCTTCACATACAGGAAATCCCCCTACGCCGCCAAGGCAAGGGGGATTTTTATTTAAATCCCCTACGATGCAGAGCACCATAGGGGATTTGCTTTTTCTCTCATACAAAAATGCGCATAAAAAAAGCACTTCACTCGAATGAGAAAAGTGCCCTTGGATAGTTGGGATACCCGGATTCGAACCAGGAATGACAGGACCAGAATCTGTAGTGTTACCATTACACCATA